>JGI24023J19991_10000519_pt1 | contig 29687 bp, 31 predicted proteins | sample Cruoilmetagenom1_FD_19991 | JGI IMG/M metagenome (IMG submission 19991) | reverse complement strand
CATACCACCCTGACAAGCCTCTGTGCAACAACGGAATTTAGCGACGCCGTTACAAGAAACGGCTCGACACCCATGTTGAGGAGTCTTGTAATAGTGGATGGAGCATCATTGGTATGTAGTGTAGAAAGAACCAGGTGACCCGTAAGAGCAGATTTAATTGCTATCTCTGCTGTTTCATAGTCCCTGACCTCTCCGACGAGTATAATGTCGGGGTCCTGTCTTAAGAACGATCTAAGACAAGATGCAAAGGAGAGCCCGATTTCTTCATGTGTCTGTACCTGGTTGACTCCGGGCAGACTGTACTCGACAGGGTCTTCAGCGGTTGAAATGTTGACATCGGCCCGGTTTAGCTCCATTAGACTTGAGTAGAGCGTCGTGGTCTTACCGCTCCCCGTGGGCCCTGTAATCAGAACCATTCCGTAAGGCTGGTATATAGTATCCCTGAACACCCCTAACTGCTGATCTTCAAATCCAAGCTTGGTCAGATCTAGCTGAAGTGAATCCTGATCAAGTATTCTTAATACGACCTTTTCTCCGAATATAGTGGGAACTACCGAAACACGGTATTCCATGGTTTTATTATTAGGAAGCTTTACCTTAATTCGCCCGTCCTGGGGCAGTCTCCGCTCCGCAATATCGAGATTTGACATAACCTTGATTCTTGAGGAGAGCGCGTTTTTAAGCTTGAGAGGAGGGCTCATAATATCATATAGTACGCCGTCAATCCTATATCTGATGCGAAGAGTTTTCTCGTAGGGTTCTATGTGTATATCGCTTGCTTCTTTTCGGTAGGAATCAACCAGAACGTGGTTTACGAGTTTTATTACTGGAGCTTCTTCCGAGGCTTTTTCCAAGTCGTTTATATCTATATCTTCTTCACTTGAAATCTCGATCAGGAAATCGTCCAGATCCCCAAGCAGTTTATCCACGGCTTCCGTGGACTCGCGTTCATGCTCGGAATTTTCCCAGTCCTTCTGGGAGCCGTAGTACTTATCAATAGAATTTTTTACCGATCGCTCGGATGTTACGACTACGTCGATATAGTTTCCGGTTGCAAACTTAAGATCGTCCACTGCGAATATATTAGAAGGATCGGACATTGCTACCGTGAGTGTAGAGCCGTTTTTACTTATCGGGATAAGCTTATGCTTTATTGCCGATTCCCTGGTTACGCACTTAAGCGCATCACCTGAGATATCCATCTTATCCAGATTAACAGTGGGTACACCGTATTGCTTGCTTAGATATGCAACAAGTTGGGGTTCGTCTATATACCCTAAATTAAGGAGTGTCTCACCAAGTCTCTTCCCCGTCTCACGCTGTTCCTGTATCGCTGACTTTAGCTGATCAAGGTTTATTACGTCTTCCTTGATTAGTATGTCGCCCATCTGTGCACTTACTTTTTGCTCTTTCATATTATAGTCTCTATCCTCTATAAAGAATTATCTGAATACTACGTGTAAATTTCTCATTGAATATTACTGGTAATAGCTAAATAAGGACTATAAACAGCGAGGCCCATAAAAATTTAGTCATATTCCCCCTTAATTTAATGACATTTCCCCTTGAAAAGCTCATTTATTAAGTATATTCCGAGTCTTACGCTACTATTATGAAGCAATATCTATGCCATTGAAGATAATCGCCCTCGTTCTCTTATAACTCACTATAAAAAAAGAGAATTCTTATGAATTTGGACAAAGTAGGACAAGATTCCTACTACTCCAATGACGAATATTGTAAAAAATAGGAGACTTAATTTGTCATAATTGGGAATATTCTCTATTATCCCCGGCAATAAAGAGCGTTGGAGCACCCTCATCGATATTAAAACCCGGAGCTTCAGGTAGAATATCGCGCATGTCCGAGAAAGGAACCGTTACGATAGTAGGTGGAGGCTTGGCCGGATCAGAGGCGGCGCATCAGGCATCAAAGCTTGGGCTTCGCGTTGTGCTCTACGAGATGAGACCCGAAGTGCCCTCACCCGCCCATAATTCGGGGGACCTGGCCGAGCTTGTATGCAGTAATTCCCTAAAGTCAGATTCCCTTGATAATGCAAGCGGCATACTCAAGGAAGAGATGAGGCGTCTTGGCTCGCTTATCATAGAAGCCGCTGACAACACGCGCGTTCCGGCAGGAAAAGCGCTTGCGGTAGACCGCCTTAAATTTTCTGACTATATAACTGAAAAAATAGAAAAGAACCCGCTCATCGAAGTAATAAAAAAAGAAATCAAATCCGTAAAATCCATAAAGGGTGAGCATAACGGGCCATTAATCATCTCATCGGGACCTCTGACATCCCCATCTCTGTCAGAGAGCATAAGAGAGCTTACCGACTCTGAGCATCTATACTTTTATGACGCCATATCACCTATCATTGACGCTGAATCAATAGACTACGACGTTGTTTTCAGGGCATCTAGGTACGACAACGGTCAGGACAGCGAAGGCGATTACCTCAATTGCCCTCTAAACAAAGAGCAGTACTACAGGCTCACACAGGAATTGGAGGGAGCAGAGAAGATCGAGACAAGGGATTTTGAGAAGGGGATTTACTTTGAGAGCTGCCTTCCTGTGGAAGTTATAGTCGAGAGAGGAAAGGATACGCTCCGTTTCGGCCCGGCAAGGCCTGTCGGGATCACTGACCCAAAAACCGGCCAATCCCCTTTTGCCGTGGTACAGCTTAGGGTAGAGAACTCTCAGTTCACGATGTACAACATGGTCGGGTTTCAAACAAAGCTCAAGTATCCTGAGCAGAGAAGAGTGTTCCGTATGATCCCAGGTCTTGAGCGCGCTGAGTTCCTTCGCTACGGGAGTGTACACCGAAACACCTATATACACTCTCCCTCTCTTCTTCATCCGACTCTTCAGATGAAAAATGACGATTCTATATACTTCGCGGGACAGATAGTAGGTGTGGAGGGCTATACTGAATCGACTGCCATGGGAATGATTGCAGGAATTAACGCCGCGCGCTATGTGCTCGGCATGAGTCCTGTAAACGTACCTCCTGAGAGCTCTATCGGCTCACTCCTTCGATATATAACAGATGAGAGCGTAAAGCACTTTCAGCCTATGAATATAAATTTCGGCCTATTTCCCCCGATAGCTAAAAGAGTGCCTAAAAATATAAAGAAAAAGCTTATAGCAGAGCGCGCGCTGTCTCAGATTTCGAGTATGCAGGAAGAACCTGGTGACGAATGACTCGGATTTAATCCTAGGTGCAAATTAAGAGCGATAACAAGATATGAGTATTTATTATTCTTGACTAGCCCACAGTTCATGTAAAAGTTGAAAGAACGTTCAAGCAATAACCGACTTAACATTAAAAACACTTGACAACCGTCTGAAATTGATCTAATTTTTAACTAATGTTCCAGAATAGAGCTGAGATTCAATTACCGGATAAAATTTATTTCCGGATCGGTGAAGTAAGCGATTTCACAGGCATAAAACCCTATGTGCTTAGGTACTGGGAAAGTGAATTCGAGGAAATAAACCCGATCAGAAGGAAATCGCAGCGCCTTTACGACCGTGAGGCTATCCATACGATAGCAAAAATTAAAAATATGCTTTACGAGCAGAATTTCACGATCGCCGGCGCTAAGAAAAAGCTTAAAGAAGAAGCTAGCCAAAAACGGGTCAGTACCAAAGTAAACGTATTACTGCACGAAATCCTGGGTGAGCTTAAGTCTATAAAGCAGAATCTGGGATAAATTTTTTATCCGCACTTTCCACTTATATATTATTTGAACTATACGGGGTGTAGCGCAGACTGGTAGCGCATCGGCTCGGGGAGCCGGGGGTCGCCGGTTCGAGTCCGGCCACCCCGACCATAAGAGAGGAAGGATATCGTAAAGAATTTTTCATTTTCTCTCTTGCCGTTAAGCCCCCTTAGTGTATTGTGTATTTCTTTGTAGACTATACTCCTCCAGAAAGTGGTTATATAAATGCCTGTAAGAATTCTGATATCAAACGACGACGGAATAAACTCCAAGGGACTTCACAGACTGCACGAAGCGCTGAGCACTCTTGGAGAGGTATTTGTTGTTGCTCCGGACCGCGATCAAAGCGCGGTGAGCCACTCGCTAAGCCTTTATAGGCCGCTCCGTCTTGACGAAGTTACCGATCACGTCTATACGGTAGACGGTACCCCAACAGACTGCATTAACCTTGCGATAAACGGCATACTTCACGATCTTAAACCAGACCTCGTAGTTTCGGGAATTAACAAGGGTGAGAATCTAGGCGACGATATCACGTACTCGGGCACAGTGAGCGCAGCGATGGAAGGGACCCTTTTGGGAGTACCTTCAATCGCAGTATCGCTTGCGGGAAAAAATGACTATAACTTTGAGGCCGCCTGTCACTACTGCGTTAAGATCTCAAAATACGTACTCAAAAATAAGCTCCCTAAAGACACTCTTTTAAATATAAACATTCCCGGAATCAGTAAATCGGATATAAAAGGGGTCATGGTTACCAGGCAGGGCAAGCGTTTATATGAAGAGCCTGTTGTAGAGAAAACCGACCCGAGGGGCAGGAAATATTACTGGATCGGAGGGGATGCTCTTGGTTTCATACATATAGAGAATTCAGACATTGCGGCAGTCAACGACGGTTACGTATCGGTTACTCCGATAACTCTCGACCTTACAGATTTTGGCTTTATGGATGAGCTCAGAAAAAATCTCGACGGTGAAAAAACATGATAAGAAGACTCTATGACTGGGTTCTCAGCTGGGCGGATACCAGGTTCGGCGTTCCGGTACTTGCGGCAATTTCCTTTATTGAGTCCTCTTTCTTTCCCGTGCCGCCAGACCCACTGCTCATGGCGCTATGTCTGGGCAAACCAAAAAAGTCTTTCTGGTACGCTTTTGTATGCTCGGTCAGCTCCGTTCTGGGCGGTATACTGGGCTACTTTATAGGTCTCGCATTGTGGGAACTGTTGAGCGGTTTCTTCTATACATACCTATTCAGCCCGGAAGCCTTTATGTATGTTGGTGATAAGTATCAGGAAAATGCTTTTATAGCAATATTAGGCGCGGCGCTTACCCCTATACCTTATAAAGTTTTCACAATAGGCGCGGGTGTATTTAAAATCAGTCTCCTGACTTTGATTGCGGCTTCTGTAATCGGACGCTCTGCCAGGTTCTTCATCGAAGCAGGGCTGATATTCTTTTTAGGCGATAGAATAAAATCATTCATAGACAGATACTTTAATATTCTGGTAACACTATTTTTTATACTCTTAGTACTGGGATTTATACTCGTTAAGTTCTATATGAAGTGATTAAAATTACTTAATCGGGGGATACTGATTCTTCGTATATAAGGATAAGTGGTTAAAACCATTAATTTTATGTGTTATTATAATTAAAGGGGGTAGCAAATGGGCGATTTTTATCAAGCAGAAAAAATAGCAACATTACACAAGTTAAACAGAAATAATCTTGTCCAGCTCGAGGAAGAATTAAACGATTACTCCAAGAACCGTCCTATTGCCCTTGTGCTCCCTTGTCTTTACTCTGAGCTCGAGCGGCAGGCGCTTAGAGATATACTGGAGAAATTAAAAGACGTTACATATCTTAACGAAATAATAATCACTCTGGGAAGAGCAGACAAAGAGAAGTTTAAGTACGCTCAGGAATATTTCTCCATACTTCCTCAAAACTACAAGCTCATATGGGATGACGGTGAGAATATAACATCACTCTTTAATCTCTTGAAAGAAAACGGCCTGTATGTGGGGGACCCCGGAAAAGGCAGAGCCGCCTGGATAGCCTACGGATATGTACTTGCCAGAGATGAGAGCGAAGTTATCGCGCTCCATGATTGTGACGTTCTGACATACAGCCGGGAGCTTTTGGCCAGACTCTGTTACCCGCTTGTAAACCCGAATATGGATTATGAGTTTTGTAAAGGATACTACCCACGCGTCACCGATAGGTTATACGGCCGCGTAACAAGGCTATTTATTTATCCTATAATAAGCGCGCTCATTAAAATGGTTGGCCACTTACCTTTTTTGGATTATCTAAACAGCTTCAGGTATCCCCTGGCCGGAGAGTTCTCTATGAAAACCGACCTGGCCAGAATCAACCGGATTCCTTCTGACTGGGGACTTGAGGTAGGCTCTTTGGCTGAGGTTTTCAGAAACGTCTCTCTTAAGAGAGTATGTCAGGTGGATTTAGCAGACAATTACGATCATAAGCACCAGGATATATCGGCCCATGACCCGACTGGAGGGCTTCTTAAAATGTGCGCCGATATATCCAAGTCGCTCTTTAGAACCATATCTTCAGACGGTGTCAGGTTTCCGGAAAGTTTTTTCAGCACTTTAATAGTAACCTATCTCAGGATTGCACAGACCACTATAAAGATGTATGATGACGACGCGGCCATTAACGGCCTCTTTTTTGACAGACACGCCGAGGGGCTCGCCGTTGAAACGTTCGTGCAGGGAATAAAAATCGCCAGTGTTAGCTTCCTTGAAGACCCGTTGGGCTCACAGCTAATCCCCAATTGGAGCAGAGTAACATCTGCCATACCCGACATACTGGAGCAGCTCAAACAAGCAGTAGATGAGGATAATGCCTGAGAATTATCTTGTCTACACCGATCTCGACGGGACTCTGCTCGATCACGACACCTATTCATTCCAACCTGCTTCAGAGGCCCTCAAGCTCCTGGAGAGTAAGAATATTCCACTTATCATATGCACGAGTAAAACCAGGGCTGAAATAGAGTTCTTCAGAAAACTGCTTGGCAATAAGGAACCTTTCATCTCCGAGAACGGCGGAGGGGTTTTTATACCCGATGGCTATTTTAAGAGCGAGTTTGAATACGATAGTGTAATTAAAGGTTACAAAGTAATCGAGCTCGGGACTCCTGCGAAATTACTGAGGCAGACGCTTCAGGATATATCCATTGAAACTGGGATTGAAGTCAGGGGGTTTTCCGACATGAGCGTGAGCGAGCTGTCTGAGCTCACGGGTCTTGACGAGCATACAGCGGGGCTCTCACAGGTGCGGGACTACAGCGAGCCTTTTCTTATTTACGGAGAGGACAAGGAAACCGAAACCATTATAGAGAAAATCAATCTAATNGGATATAGGCACACAAGAGGNGGCAGGTTCCATCATATACTCGGTGAGAACGACAAGGGCAAGGCGGTAAGGAGACTGACCGAGATATANTTAAATGAGCTTGGTCAGGCAACCACTGTCGGGCTTGGTGACAGTCTGAATGATCTGCCCATGCTTACAGAAGTAGATATCCCCGTACTGGTTCAAAAACCCGGAGGGAGGTATGAAGAAGACATCAACCTTAAAAATCTAGTGCACGCAGATGCTCCTGGTCCTTACGGCTGGAACGCCGAAATATTAAAGATTATTATGAACTCCTAACCCAAAGCTGCTAATATTAATAGAAACTGAACACTAAAGTGGTATCATTATAACTTATGGCAAGGTTTCCAATACGATCTAATAGAAGGAAAAGAAGAAGTAAAATCCTTCCCTTTATACTGGGTTCGATATTATTTCATATCCTACTTCTAGCCATTTTCATTCTAACCAATATTGATCTCATAGACCGCCGCGCCAAAGAAGAAAAGGAAGAACCCGAGTATATTGAAATAACCGAGCTTCCCGTACCGAAGGAAAAAGAGACTAAGCCTCCTGAGCAGCCAAAAAGGCTCGCTGAGAGATCTCACATAGCACCAGAGGAAAAAACCAGGGACGATTTCACCAAGCAGTCCCCTGCAGTGCCTCCACAGCCGCCGATTCAAGCCCAGCCCAAACCTAAACCGCCCGAACCGAAAAAGGCTGAAAAGAAAGAAGAAGCCAAAGTTACGAAAAAACCCAAAGAAGCGGAGAAAAAGGAACCATCAGCCAGAGAAACACTTCTCAGGGACGATAAGCTCGCTTCACTTCCTAGGGAAGAGCTAAAAAAAGAATCTAAGAAATCAAAACCTGCAAAAGACCCCTCACAGATCACAAGGGAAGACCTTTTCAGAGAAAGCCCGAGCTCAGCGCCCCAGAGGCAGCAAAACCCGCAGGATTTTCTGGGAGCAAGGGACGTAGAGAAAAGAGAAGATACAGTTGATCTGAGCACGACTGAGTTTAAATATTTGTCTTACTTCTTGAAACTAAAGAGTAAGGTTGAGTCCGTATGGACTTATCCCCAGGAATCACGTTACAGGGGTGAGCAGGGAACTCTATTCCTTGTCTTCACACTGGCAAGTGACGGAGAGCTGATTGATATACAGCTCATTACATCCTCTGGGCACGCAAGACTCGACAACGAAGCGTTCAGGGCTCTGAAAGCAGGCTCCAGGTACGCTCCCTTCCCCAAGAGCTGGGGCGGGCTTGAAAAACTTAATATCAGGGCTTCATTTACATACGGTTACGGCGGATTTATAAGATAATGTCTTACAGTATTGTGACTGTATTCTCTACTTTGTTATTATCTACTATGTGACCGATTATGTAAGCCTTTTCCCTCATACGGCGTATTCTTTTGACTACATCCTCAGCATCTTTTTTACTCACCACCAGTATGAATCCAATTCCGCAGTTAAAAGTCCTTAGCATCTCGTCTCTGTCTACCGAACCCTTCTTCTGAATTAGCTCCATGATAGGTGGATATGGCCAGGCTGAGGAATCCAAATGCGCACCGCACCCTGAGGGCAGAACTCTCGGGATGTTTTCTAACAGCCCTCCTCCTGTGATATGAGCCATCGCCTTTATTCTGAATTCTTCCTTTAACTTTTTCACGGTCTTTACGTATATTTTTGTGGGCTCAAGAAGCTCTTCCCCCAGTGTGCGCTTAAGAGAGGAATGTTTCTTTTTAAGGGCATTCTTATCTTTTCCAATGAGTACCTTTCTTGCGAGTGAAAATCCGTTTGAATGAAGCCCGCTTGAGGAAATACCTATAACGGCGTCACCGGGTCTGACTTTACTCCCGTCAATTACTTTTCCTTTATCGACTATTCCGACAACGAAACCGGCGAGATCAAAGTCGTCCTTTTTGTAAAACCCCGGCATCTCGGCAGTCTCGCCTCCGAGGAGCGCGCACTCGGCCATCTTGCAGCCCTTCGCTATACCTTTTATAACCTTGGCCGCCTCAACGGGATCAAGCTTTGAAGTTGCCAGGTAATCAAGGAAAAAAAGAGGCTCGGCGCCGCACGTGATTATGTCGTTTACATTCATTGCGACTAGATCAATGCCGACCGTATCGAGTTTGCCAAGCGTAATTGCGATATTAAGTTTTGTACCGACGCCGTCTGCAGCCGATACTAGAACAGGACTCTTATATTTCCCCTTGGGAAGCGAGTATGCTCCTGAAAAACCCCCGAGCTTACCAAGTACGTTCTCATCAGCCGTAGACCTAGCCAGAGGTTTTATAAGCTCCACCAAGCGGTTTCCGGCGTCTATGTCCACGCCGGAGCTTTTATATGAGGATTTCTTGACCATTACGGTGTGGAAACATACCTGAAAGAGAGTGGTTGATAAAATATAAAAAATTCCGGACTGCAAAAACTTGAGTTTATATGTGTGTCGGATTTCCAAAAATTCTGAGTATGGTATTATTCTCCCTCAACTTTAAGGAGTTTTAAAACAGTAAAATGACATTTCAGGAAGTGATATTGGGGCTTCAGGAATTTTGGGCCAAAAAGGGCTGTATTATCATGCAGCCTTACGACGTGGAGAAGGGGGCGGGTACGTTCCACCCGGCTACGTTTCTCAGGTGCCTTGGGCCAGAGCCATGGAAAGTGGCATACGTGGAGCCTTCGAGGCGACCAACGGACGGCCGTTACGGAGATAACCCGAACCGCCTTCAGCACTATTATCAGTTTCAGGTACTAATAAAACCATCTCCGAAGGACATACAGGAGCTTTACCTCGAAAGCTTGAAGTATCTTGGTATAGACCCCTTGGTACATGACATAAGATTCGTAGAGGACGACTGGGAGTCGCCTACACTCGGCGCTTGGGGACTCGGTTGGGAAGTGTGGCTCGACGGGATGGAGATCACCCAGTTCACATACTTTCAGCAAGCGGGCGGTATAGACCTGAAACCGGTATCCGCTGAGATAACATATGGGACGGAGAGAATTGCCATGTATCTTCAAGGTGTAGAGAGCGTGTATGATCTGGAGTGGACTGAAGGGATCACATACGGCGAGATACATCTCAGAGACGAATATGAATTCTCTAAATATAACTTTGAGGAATCCAACGCGGATATGCTCCGCGATATGTTTGATAAGTTCGAGCAGGAATGCAGGAATTTAATCGAAAAGAAGCTTCCCCTACCGGCTTATGACTATTGTCTTAAATGCTCGCACACTTTTAATCTGCTCGATGCCAGAGGGGCGATCGGTGTAACCGAGCGCGCTTCTTATATAGGGAAAGTGCGGGCGCTTGCCAAAAAATGCGCCGAAGGATACCTGGAGCAAAGGGAGGAGATGGGATTTCCCCTCGCAGTGAAGAACCCATGGAAAAAGAGCTGATTCTAGAGATAGGTACAGAAGAGATACCGGCGGGCTTTATTGAGTTTGCGCTTGCCGATTTAAAGCAGGACGCTCGGAAAAAGCTCGAAGGAGCTTCCCTTAATTTTAAGGAAATCGTGACCTATGCCACACCCAGAAGACTTACACTCAGGGTTACAAGTCTTGTGGATAAGCAGGAAGACCAGACGAAAGAGGCATACGGGCCGCCTGTAAATATTGCCTACGACGATAAGGGGAACCCTACAAAACCCGCTTTAGGATTTGCGAAATCCCAGGGGGTCGATATAAAAGATGTTGTAAAGATCAAGCGCGATAGGGGAGAGTTTCTAGCGGTAATAAAAAAATTCAAAGGACAGAAAACAGATAAGCTCCTTAAAGAAATACTCCCCGATTTAATACTGTCGATACCGTTTAGAAAATCCATGAAGTGGGGAGACGGTGATATAACATTCGTAAGACCCATAAGGTGGGTGCTTGCAATATACGGTGGAAAAACTGTTACGTACGAACTTGAAGGTTTAAAAAGCTCCTCAAAAAGCTACGGGCACAGGTTTATGCACCCAAAGGGGTTTAAGGTTACGAGCTGGGAAGACTATACTCAGCAGCTTGAAAAGGGATACGTAATCTTAGACCAGGATAGAAGAAAGAGCGATATCGTAAGAGGTGTTGATGCACTTGCCAAGAAGATTGGCGGCAAGATTACAGAGGATGAAGAGCTACTAGAAACCGTGACAAACCTTGTTGAATATCCTGTTGTGCTCAAAGGGGATTTCGAGAAGGAATTTCTGAAGCTCCCGAAAGAAGTGCTAATAAGCGTTATGAAGAACCACCAGAAATACTTCCCGGTCGTAAGCGCAAAAAATAAAACGAAGCTTCTGCCGCATTTTATTTTCGTATGCGGCACACCGGTTAAAGACCCAAACGTGGTAGTCAAAGGAAACGAGCGGGTAATTAGGGCGCGTTTTACGGATGCCAGGTTCTTTTTTGATGAAGATAAAAGCACTCCTCTCGGAGAGAAAGTGGAGACGCTTAAAGGAATGGTATTTCTCTCCAACCTCGGGAGCTACTACGATAAAACGGAGAGAATAAAAAAATTAGCCGCCGGCATCGCTAAGAGTATAAATTATCCGGGCCCGGTAAAAGATGTAGAAACCGCAGCCTACCTATCTAAAGCCGACCTCGCTACACAAATGGTTTTCGAATTCCCTGAGCTTCAGGGGATTATGGGGAAATACTACGCCGAGCTTGGTGGTGAGAAGAAGGAAGTCGCGCAGGCGATAGAAGAGCACTACATGCCTATCTCCCGAGACGGGGAGCTTCCTGGAAGTGATATAGGCTCGATAGTGAGCATAGCGGACAAAGCAGACTCAATATCCGCATGCTTCATTTCAGGGCTTATACCCACAGGAACTCAGGACCCATACGCGCTCAGGCGCCAGGCAATCGGAATAATAAATATAATACTTGAGAGAGGATACCACCTGAGCTTGTGTGATATATTTGCATTAAGCCTAAATACTATTATCAAGCAAACGAACAAAAAGTTTAAAGAGTCCGGCGAAAATGTACTCAGCAGTATCTTAGATTTTCTCACCGAAAGATTCAGAAACATCATGATTGATAAAGGCTACTCACAGGATGCAGTCGACGCTGTGGTTTCCGTAGAGCTTGATGATATCGTAGAAGCCCAAAGGAAGATCGAAGCCCTGTCCAAGTTTAGAAAAGCGCCCGACTTCGAAGCTCTGGGCGTAGCATTTAAGAGAGTCGTGAACATTGTGAAAGATCATACGAAGACAGCGGTCGAGGAGAGCCTATTTCTAGAAGCTGTGGAAAAAGAGCTCTATGATTCATTCAACAAGGTCAGGGAAAAAGTAGACTCCGAAATCTCAGAGAAGAACTATGAGAAGTCCTTGTCACTTATGAAGAACCTCAGAGAGCCTGTCGATAAATACTTTGAGGGAGTAATGGTAATGGATAAAGACCCTGCGCTAAAGAAAAACAGATTATCCATGCTTTCACACATAAGGGAGCTGTTTTTCAAAATCGCTGATTTCTCGAAACTAAGCACCTAGGACAAGGCATAACTTAATCCCGCCCTGCCCTCTTTCTCTAAAAAACATCTAAATTCAAAGAGAGCCTAATTTTATTCAGGCCCCCTTTGATTAGTTTTTGCTCTTTTAATTGGCGACAGCTGTCGCGCGTACTTCCCTTATTACCGTAATCTTCACCTGCCCCGGATAGGCGACTTCACGCTCTATCTTCTGGGCAATCTCATGCGAGAGTAAGGCGCCTTCTTCATCGTTCACCTTGGCGCTTTCAACAATAACTCTCACTTCACGCCCGGCCTGTATTGCGTAGCATTTTTCAACTCCCCTGAAGGAGCCCGCTATGTTCTCTATATCTTCTATACGCTTTACGTATGCTTCGTAAGTCTCACGCCTAGCCCCGGGTCTTGCGGCTGAAATGGCGTCTGCGGCCTGGACCAGAATGGCCAAAATTGACTGCGGCTGCGGGTCGTGCGCCAGTGCCACGGACTCAATTATGTCATCTGACTCTCCGAACTTTCTTACCAGGTCTTCACCTATGTCTACGTGAGAGCCTTCAATCTCGTGGTCAACCGATTTTCCAATATCGTGAAGTAAGCCCGCTCGTTTGGCAAGCTTTATGTCATAGCCGATTTCAGCTGCGAGTATCCCGCATATAAAAGAGACCTCGATTGAGTGGTTGAGAATATTCTGTGAATAGCTTGTCCTGTACTTGAGCCTGCCCACATGCTTGATTAGCTCGGGATGCATGCTCGGTATTCCAAGATCAAAGAGGGCTTCTTCGCCTGATTTCTGAATCGCCCGGTCTACTTCTTTTTCAACGCTCGAAACGATCTCTTCGACGCGTGCTGGGTGAATCCTGCCGTCTTCGATTAATTTCTCAAGGGACATCCTGGCGACTTCACGCCTAATAGGATTAAGGGACGATATAACCACTGTCTCAGGTGTATCGTCAATAATAATATCCACACCGGTTCGGGCTTCGATGGAACGTATATTTCGTCCTTCCCGACCGATTATTCTACCCTTCATATCATCGTTTGGCAGATTGACGACGGATATAGTTTTTTCGCTCGTATACTCGCCCGCGTACTTCTGAATAGCCAAAGCGATGATGTCTTTAGATTTGCGCTCGGCGTCCTCATGGAGCTGGTCTTCCATCTGCTTGAGCTTCTTGGCGGCTTCGTGCCTACCCTCGTCCTCAATAATGTTTATAAGCTCGTTTTTTGCAGCCTCCTGGGTCATACCGGCGATTTCCTCAATCTTTTTCTTCGCCTCAACTATGACCTGATCGAGCTCGTTTTCTTTTTCGGCAAGAGATACTTCCTTTTCCCCAAGCTCACGATCTTTTCTCTGTACATCGGCCTCTTTTTTATCGGCTGCCTCAAATTTTTTGTCCAGAGTTTCATCCCTTTTCTGAAGCTTTTTCTCTATCCTCTGATGCTCTCTTTGCCTTTCTTTCGCCTCGTTTTCTATCTGAGAGCTTCTTTTCTCAACTATTTCCTTGGCTTTTAGCTCTCCTTGAATTCTTGTCTTTTCGGCCTGCTGCTTTGCGGATTCGAGAATAACCTCTGCTTCATCTTTTTTAATACCTATTTTCTTTCTGAGCTGCATGAATCTGTAAAGGTAATGTACTGCGAATCCTAAAACAAAAGCGATGACAGCAGCCGCAATTATCGACATTGTCATATTAATCGCCTCCTAATTTACTACCACAAAAAACTATACCCTGCTCGTGCACCAAAGTGCCTACATTCATATCATGGCTTTTGGTAGGAATACTTTTCTGCAATTGAAATTTGTATGAGATACCTACCCTCTTCCCGAGGTGTATAACTTGCGCGAACCTGTCATAGAACCCCTTACCGTACCCGAGCCTCGAGCCTGCATGGTCAAATGCGACTCCGGGGAGTACGAGAAGATCAAGCTCCCGGGGCTCTACTGATGGAGCGCCGAGGTCAGGCTCCGGAACTCCAAATTTCCCCGCACTTAGCTCTTCCAGGTCAAACACCCTGTGGAAGGATAGGGAACTGCCTGTAACTTTCGGGAAATATACTTCTTTCCCCAATTCTAATGCTTCAAAGAATATGGAATCGGTTTTTACCTCACCCCTTACGGGAGAGTATAGACCTATCCTATGAGATATTTTGAATTGATCTAAAGAGATAAAATTTAGATATATTCCGTGACTTTTTTTAACTTGGTCACTTAAGGAGAGTCCGGAGCGCATTTTAAGCACACGCTCACGTATACTGTCTTTATCTTCTGAAAGACCGCCAACCCCTTTACTTATTCTTGAGAAAAACTCCTTTTCTTTCCATACATCATCTGTACTTAAATGTATCTTCCAATTCTTCTGATCTAAGTTCTTCTCTTTGAATACCTTCTTGATAATTAAAGGGCTCGCTGTCTTTAAGGGATCCTTCCAATATCTGAACCAATCTATTTGATCTCTGCTCTGATGCGTCTTTGAATTCATCAAAGTCTCTTCCTAACTTGAAGTAATCATCGGTAATCTTGAGCATGGCAAGTAGAAATGAACGAGGTACCGCTAAATTGCTTTCCTTTTCTGAGATTTCCTTTACCTTATCCTCAAGAAAAGATGCAATCTTCTGGACGTACTCTTCGTCCGCGTCGGTTTTAATAACGTACTCGGTATTTAGAAATTTTATTGTAAGTCTTTTCATGCTAAGCTTCGGACCTGCTCAAATAAATTTCTACCTTTTCAATAACGCTGTCTAACTTACTTTTCATATCGTCACGTTCACTCTCAAGCTTCTTAATACTGTTACGAAGCTTAGAGACCTCTTCCATGAGGTTCTTATGCTCAACCTCAAGCTTTGTTTTTTTAGACAAAGCTTCTTTTATTTTGCCTTCAAGAATATCCATTGTTTCCATTGTCTTACCTAAACAAGTTTAATATTATCTTGAAATTTTTGCAAGTTATGTGAATATAATAACTGAAAATGGCAGAAGTTGGAATGTTAAAACGACTTGAAGAAGTCGAGAAAAAATATCTGGATATTGAGCAGTCTCTCAGTAAACCTGACATAAGCCCAAAGGAAATTCACAAGTTTTCAAAAGAGCTTTCAGACCTTGAAGAGTTAGTGGGCATATACAGGGATTACAAGAAAGCGCTCGAAGGCATAGAGGAAAATAAGCCGCTCCTTAAAGACGAGGAGCTTGGGGAGCTTGCGCGCGCTGAACAAGAGGGGCTTGAAAAAGAACGTGACAATCTTGAAAATAAACTCCATCTTTTGTTATTACCTAAAGACCCTAACGACTCAAAGAACGTGTTCCTTGAAATAAGAGCCGGCACAGGAGGGGACGAAGCGGCTCTATTTGCTGCAAACCTTTTCAGGATGTACTCGCGCTACGCAGAAGAAAAAAAATGGAAAGTGGAAGTTATTAACCTCAGCGAGACCGGTATCGGTGGACTTAAAGAGGTCGTAGTCGCAATCGAAGGCAAGAAGGTGTACAGCAGGCTTAAGTATGAAAGCGGCGTTCACAGGGTGCAGAGGGTACCTACGACCGAGACGGGCGGCAGGATACATACCTCTACTGCAACTGTTGCAGTACTGGCAGAGCCTGACGACGTTGAAGTCGAGGTAGACGAGAAGGACCTCAAGGTAGACACCTACAGGGCTTCTGGACCCGGCGGTCAGCACGTTAATAAAACCGATTCAGCAATAAGGATCACACACATACCGACCGGAATTGTCGTTCAGTGCCAGGACGAGCGCTCGCAGCACAAAAACCGGGCGCACGCAATGAGGATGCTCAAGGTAAAACTCTATGAGATAGAAGAACAGAAGCGCTTGAGCGAGATTGCCGACACGCGTAAGAGCCAGGTGGGCACTGGGGAGAGGAGTGAGAAAATCAGGACTTATAACTTTAAGGACGGTAGGATCACAGACCACAGGATCGGTCTTACTCTCTACAAAATCGAAGCCATACTCGAAGGGGACCTGGATGAGATAGTGGACTCCCTCACCACCTATTATCAGACCGAGAGCTTAAAACAGGCTATTTATACTTAATGCCAACCCCTCTTTTGTTAAGTTAAGTAAGATAGAAATCAATTGCCAGAGATTGCTGCGGCTCCTTTGGGGCCTCGTAATAACAGCCTTTAGTCCTGCCATTAATTCTCCCCGCTTTGGGACAGGAGATAAAAATGTAGCAGGTTTCTTGTATTTAAAGAATGAGGCAAATACAATATAGATATGGATTTTTACTGGGCTACAGCTCTTTTATACTTTATATCTTCGGTTTTCTATACGAGCCATTTCTGGACTCAAAACGAAAGGGTGTGTACCTACGGATTCTATGCGATTGTAATCGGGGCATGTCTTCAGACTGTGAGCCTGATCATAGCATATTCCGGGGGAGTGCTGGTCACTGGGGGGCTCGACAGCACCCTTTACATTTTCGCGTGGCTTATCGCTCTTGTATATATCGGCTCGCAATTTGTGTTCAGGGCATCGATATTCGGAGCGTTCGTTGCGCCTCTAGCGTTTATTATGACGCTCCCGCATGTGATTCTCCCTCAGGGAATAATCGAGCACGACCCCACACTCTCTAATCCATGGATTCTGATTCATATACTTCTCATATTGCTCGGGGAGGCATTATTTACTGTTGCATTCGTTTCGGGGATTTTTTATATCTTTCAGGAAAATAAAATCAAATCCAAACACGTGGGAAGCTTTCTTAGGAAACTCCCTTCTCTCACTACTCTTGATAAGATTAACCACTTTTGTCTTATCGTAGGGTTCCCACTCCTTACCCTAGGACTTGCGCTCGGACTCCTGCTTGCAAAAGAGATCTGGGGAAACGCGTGGGCTTGGGGCTGGAAAGAGACCTGGTCGATTGTCACATGGTTTTTGTATGCGGTGCTCATTCACGGAAGGCTCGCTTCGGGGTGGAAGGGACGTAAGGCCGCCATTGGCGCGGTGCTTGGGTTTTGCATAATACTCTTTACGCTTTTCGTGATAGGATTTTTTGCTCCCGGTCAGCACGATTTTCTGGGAAATTTCTGATGCCGGCGAGAATACTATGGGCAACTGGTTAGCAGTGTTACCTGACCCTGTTTATTTCAGACAATTCACCGTCCGCCACTGAAAGTATAAGGTAACGTGGCGAGACCTGAATACTGCCGTTTCTTTCCTTTTTTACAATATATCCCGGGTCACTGCGCAGCGCCGTCAGTTTTTGAACCAGCCCTTTGCCGAGGCTATCAATCGAATCAACCGAAAGTATGAGCCTCGTAGCCAAGTAGGACTGATATTCAAGGTATGAAGGCGTTTTTTCAAATTTCTCCTCGAAGCCCTTTAGGAAAGAGTCCCAATCGCCGCCCCCATAGTAGAAAAAATCCGTGAAGATCGCTCTATAAACGAATCCGTCTATCTCTTCCCCTGCCAGGTCCAGAAATAGTGATCCGTTCCACGTGCTCGGACCCAAAAATAATATGTCGCTGAGCCCTCCCCTCTTTTTAAGCTGAACTATCACCTCGGCAGACGCGCTTGAGCCGTCCGCAATGAAAACCCCCTCGGGTTTTTCTGAAGCAATCCACATTACCTCTTCCTCAATATCTCTCTCCTTACTATCGTACGAGCCCTCGTATACCGTATTACCGCCGTTTGCTCTGAGTGATCTTACAAACTCGTTTTTCATCCGTTTCCCGAGAGAGGTATCCGGATAGAGCACCGCGTATGTGCGTACGCCGAGCTCCTTTACGGCATAGGAGGCGAGCACCCGGGCCTGCTCTTCCACGGGATAGTAAAACTTGATTATGTAAGGCCCGCCTGCGGACTCGTTCTCTGAAATAGGGAATACGAGCGTCGGGATTTTTTTATTGTTCACGGTCGCACTCACGGCAGGAATGAATTTACTGGGGATAGGCCCGATTATAAAAGACAGCTCGTCAATCTTTGTAAGGCTTAAAAGCGCGCTCCTGAGCTTGGCCTCGGAGTCGCCTATATCCTTAACTACCACACGGTATTCAACACCCGGAGGCATGGACTCGGTTGCAGCGAGTATTCCCTGGAGCGCTTTTTCTCCGACAATTTTGTATTTGCCGGACAGAGGCAAAAGACAGCCGAAGGTTTTACTTGAAAGTAGCGCCGGAGGAGTACTGTCGTCCTGGGCTAGAGTACCGGGAGCTAAGACAAAGCTCGGAAGAACTGAAAAGAAAAAAAGCAAATATAATACTGGCAGGATTTTCAATGTAGCGTCCTCAGTCGGAGAATTATATTGCGGTAGAGTATGAATAAGAAAATGGGTTCCACTTAGTATTTCATATCATAATCGCGACATTTAAACAAATCTGCACTTTCATTTAAGCCTGTTTAAGTACAGTGCTATATAGTAGCAAGAATTACGCTAATGCTATTAGCTGGAGCACCCCTGCTACGCAATACACTAATATTATTGAATAATACAATTGTGCACTTGCTAACAAACATGCTTGACAAAACCGACCGGCATTTTATTATTAATGCAGTGATATACTTATGAGGAGGGAGTGATAACCCGTGCGCACTGTAAAACCGGAAATGTACAAAATACCAGCTCAAAATTGCGGCGCTCTCTCACAGATATTCGATGCTTTCTTTATTAAAATCTGCTTGGTAAACTACTAAATATTATGAAATACTTTGCCCAGGGAGACTGAGTTGGAAAAGAAAAAGGATCACGAGCAGCTTTATTACTTCGGCTATTTTAAGAAGCTCTATGAGTCTTGGGAAGAATCCACCAATATGATGATGGATATCTGGCTCAACAGCCCCTATATGGAAAGGGCCTTCGATAAATCTCTAGAATTTAAGAACTACGTACAAAACTTCATGGAAGACACTCTGGAAAGCCGCTGCGAGCCCAAGAAAGCTCAGAAAGAAAGTAAAACTGATAAAGATAAGCTAGTAGAATATATAGATTCCCTCGAAGATAAGATACGTGAGCTCGAAGGAAAAGTGCAGGAGCTTGAATCCAAACCCAAGAAAAAGACCCCGGAAAAAAGGAAAAAGACTAAAGATGCGGCGGTTAAGGAGACTAAATAGTGAGTAAGGAATCATCTGATAACTCAGAGCAGTACAAGAATTTTTATCAAGCCTGGGAAAAAACAATGACCGAGGCTATGGATATCTGGAAATCTAATCCTCTATTTAATGAAAAGGCCCAGGAAGGCACCGATATGGCGGAGCACTATAAGAAGTTCTATGAAACATGGGAGAAGTCTTCAGCAGAGATTATGGAGAAGTGGGTCAGCAGCCCGTTATTCGCTGCCAACATCGGCAAGGCCGTAGAGAAATCCTCAGAACTTAAGAAATATTTCGACGAAGCAGTAGAAAAGACCCTTAAGAACATGCGGTTTCCGACAAAGAACGATGTAGACAGATTGCATGCATCCATCAACAACCTTGAAGAGAAGATAAACGATCTAACCGATAAAATAGACGATATGAATCAACCCAGAAAAACATCGAGAAAATAGACAAATTTAGGAGACGGGAAAAAATACGATGATAACTAATCATTTAGACTCAACGATGCGGGAAGCGGAAAAACTAAGAGATAAACTGAGTAAAGTAATAGAGCTTACGGTGACGGATCCGCCTGATGTCCAAATCGGAACAACTCCACATGACGTCGTATTTACTGAGAACAAACTCCGTCTGCTTCATTACCGACCGGTAGTGAAAAACCCTACAGCAACTCCTCTGATAATGATTTTCGCGCTCATCAACCGTCCGTCCATACTTGACCTTAAGCCCGGAAGAAGTGTAGTCGAAGTGCTCCTAAATAAAGGCATAGACCTTTATTTAATTGACTGGGGAGCTCCGGGGGATGAGGACAAGGACCTTGATATGAATCACTATATAAACAGATACATAAAGAAGGTCGTAGAGAAAGTGAAGAGAATATCAGGATCCGACAAGGTCAGCATTCTGGGTTATTGCATGGGCGGCACAATGTCGGCTATATATACGGCACTCCACCCAGAGGATGTAAAAAACCTGATTCTACTGACAGCCGGAATAGACTATAAAGTCGACGGGACACTTGCTCTATGGGGAGATAAAGAGAACTTTAACGTAGATAAGTTCGTGGATGCCCACGGTAACGTTCCGCCTGAGTTTTTGCAGTCGGGATTCCTGTTTTTAAAACCTGTAGAAAATATGATCTCTAAGTATGTGAATTTTTATGAAAACGTAGAAAATGAAGCGTTCGTTGACAACTTCCTCGCAATGGAGAAATGGCTTAACGATAACATAGCAGTTCCAGGAGAAGTGTTCAGAGAATTCATAAAATATCTTTACCAGGAGAACCAACTCGTTGAAAACAAGCTCAAAGTAAACGGTAAACTGGTAGAGCTAAAAAATATTAAATGCCCTGTAATGAACCTCATTGCGGAGCGTGACCATCTGGTGCCGCCAGAATCAAGCATTGGTTTCAATGACCTCATTTCTAGTAAAGACAAAGAGACCGTTGTTTTCCCTTCGGGGCATATTGGGCTTTCAGTTAGCAGTAAGTCCTTAAAAGGTCTGTGGCCTGATGTAGCCGAGTGGATAATAAAAAGATCAAAATAAAGTAGGTTTCAAGATCGTTTCAGAAAGACCGTGTTTGTGAACCCTCCTTTACATAGAAGAGCCACAAACACGGAGTAATCTTTTTTCTTAAATGTAGTTTCCACCGTTAATTCTTAGAGTAACACCGGTAATCCAGCTTGCAGCAGGAGAGCAAAGATAGACAGTGGCGAGAGCGATTTCCTCAGGGGTTCCAAACCTACCGAGTGGAATATCTTTCTTTATGGTCTCTCTTATGTCTGCAGGCACTGTGCCCAGCATATCAGTCTCTACAAACCCCGGAGCAATAGCGTTTACGCGGACGTTGCTTCCGGCAAGCTCTCTTGCCATAGTTTTGGTGAAACCTATAATTCCGGCCTTTGTAGATGCATAGTTAGCCTGCCCTATATTTCCCATTTCACCGATAACTGAGGATACGGAAACAATTACTCCGCCCTCTTTAGACAATGGATCTATAACTGCTTTCGTACAATTAAACACGCTTGAAAGATTGGTGTGTATAACTTCCTCCCACTGCTCGTATGTCATCCTTTTGAGCATACGGTCTCTGTTTATACCTGCATTATTTACGAGTATATCGACTTTACCGAAATGATTCATTGCGGCTTTTCCGATATTCTGAGCCTGCTGAAAATTCCCGACATTGGCCCTTACAGTAACGCATTTTCTGCCGAGCTTCTCAATCTCTTTTTTGACTTTATCGGCTTCCTTATCACTCCTTGAGTAATTAAGTAATATATCTGCGCCTGCTTCGGCTAAACCAAGAGCTATGGCTTTTCCTATGCCCCTTGAACCGCCTGTCACTACAGCAACCTTACCGCTCAAATCGTACATTTGTTCTAACATGTATAATTGCCTCCCGGAGGCTGTACAATATTTGCCTCATTAAATTAGGTTTAATTGATTTTATTCCTATTTGCTTTTTTGTCAACCAGACTAAGGGCGTGCAAAGTTGCCACATGTAAGATGCTGTAATTTAAAAATTATTTTGACTACCCGGCAATGTAGGGTGCTGAGTGCCGGGTAGTGTATATAACCTTATTTTTGAATTATCGGTTTAGCCTCTGAAAAGAGAGCAAGTTCAGAACCGCCCCCTATTACTCTCCAGTGAAAGAAGGCTCTCTTTTTTCGAGAAACGACTGCATGCCCTCGACACGGTCAGCCGAATCAAAACAAAGAGACACGAGAGTCTTCTCGAGGAGAAGCGCTTTTTGGAGGTCCATTTCAGAACCCGCATTAATTGCAGTCTTGGACAGTCTTACCGCAAGAGGCCCTCTCTTGGCTATCGAGCCCGCAAGTGCGAGCGCCTCTGTCATGACATCGTCGTGAGGCACTATTTTCTCTACAAGACCTATACGTAGCGCTTCCTCTGCATCTATCATTTCCCCCGTAAACACAAGCTCCTTGGTCTTTCCAAGCCCAAGCACCCGGGTTATCCTCTGAGTGCCTCCCCAACCCGGGAATATCCCGAGCTTAACCTCAGGGAAACCCATTTTAGACTTTTCGGACGCTATCCTAATATCGCAGGCAAGAGCAAGCTCGCAGCCCCCGCCCAATGCATAGCCGTTTATCGCCGCAATCGACGGGCAAGGATCGTCTTCTAAAAGCTGATAGACTTTGTGGGCATAATCCACATACTCCTTAAACTCGCGCGCGCTCATACTGTTCATCTGTGCTATATCGGCGCCTGCAACAAAAGCTTTGTCCCCCGCTCCGGTCACTATTAAAGCCTTTAAATTCTCTCCTGGAAGCACTTCCTCAAAAAACTTCCCAAGCTCTCTGAGCGTATCCCAGTTCAGAGCATTCAGCACTTTCGGGCGGTTAATGCTAAGAATCCCGATACCGTCTTCTTTTTTTTCATAGCTAATGTATTCAAATGACATTTCTGGCCTCCTGTCCCGTTTGATAAGATATTAATACAGGGCCAGAGGAGCTTGTCAACGAATTTTCTTAGCAGATGCGAAGTGATCTTCTAAATTGCTATCAGATTCTAATTCACTCCCCCTCATAAATTCGAACGTGTAAATAATTAAGTGGCGACAGTAAGAAAAATCGGTTAGAATTTTTTAAGTTGCTGGATTTATTTCTAAGCTACAATCCCTACACATTACGGAGGTAAATATGTCGATAAGCAGGACGAATGTATTATCAATTTCATCAATTACGCTTGTAGTAATGATGCTTTTCGTAAGCTTCACAATATCCGCAAGCTCAGAGGAGGACAAAAAGGTGTCCGAAACACAAAAAACCGATTCAGGTCTGCAGTATATTGTTGTTGAAGAAGGTACCGGAGATAAAGCAGTCTCCGGAAAGAAAGTAAAAGTCCACTACACCGGAAAGTTAGAGGACGGGACAGAGTTTGACAGCTCGGTCAAAAGGGGTGAGCCCATAGAGTTTACACTAGGCGTTGGTCAGGTCATCAAGGGATGGGATGAGGGTATTGCCCTTATGAACGTAGGGGACAAGTATCAGCTTATAATCCCGCCCGAGCTTGGATACGGCGCTGCTGGAGCCGGTAATGTTATACCACCGAACTCAGTGCTCATATTTGACGTTGAACTCATTGAAGTAGAGAAATAGTAAAATTTGGAGCGTAAACTACGGGCTGGCACTGATAACCATGCCGGCCCATGCGCTTCATTTTCGATAACACTAAAACAATGAACTATCTTGCTCATCTCTACCTGGCAGAGGACACAGACGAGTCGAGGATTGGGAACTTGCTGGGTGATTTTGTCAAAGGCCCCGTAGCCGACTCTCCCTACAGCCCCGGGATCAGAAAGGGTATAAAGACCCACAGAAAAGTCGACGTATTTACCGACTCTCACAAGAAGTTCCTCGAATCAAAAAAGCTCATCAGCCCCGAAAGACGAAGGTTTGCAGGAGTAATATTGGATCTTACTTTCGATCATTTCCTGGCCAAGAATTGGCGGTCTTATTCAGACTCGGAGCTTGGCTCCTTTACTCAGGGTGTATACGAGATGCTGAGGGAAAACAGCTCCATACTTCCTGTAAAGCTTGTGTCATTTTTACCCCGTATGATTCATGAGGACTGGCTCGGATCTTATGAGAAGTTGGAGGGTGTATCACTCGTTATCGAGAGATTATCTAAGAGACTCGAGAGAAAATTTAATAGACAAAATACTCTTCAGGGAGCTATTCGGGAAATAGAGGGAAATTACNNGGAGCTCGAGCAAAACTTCGAAGAATTCTTTCCCGATGTAATAAAATATGTCGATAATTACCGGAATACAGCCACTATACCCGCCGAGCTACCTGCGGCTGATCCGGCTTCCAACTAAAGATAGGACTTGATCCCAAGAGCTATTAAAATCAGTTGCACTCGCGGCGTCAGGCCAGTCTAACTCTTTGTGCTCCCTTATATACTCGTAAAGCTCTAATTGCCTGGGAGATAAAAAAGTATCGGGAGACTGAAAACTACCGATGGCCGCGTTCACCCTGGCAAGCTGTAGATTTGTCATCGGCACGTGGCGGTATAAAGTGCGTGATAAATAATACTTCGGACTGCTGTCAGCTCTGAATGTGCCAAGCTCTGAAACTTGGCCCTCCCCAGCAATCTCTTTCGCAGCTGCGCTCTGATTACCGTTAACCGTAAAAACATGACTTGCGACATTATTTGCTCTCGCTATTTTCAATAAATCTTTGAATGAAATAATCTCAGAGTTATACTCAAGCTCTACAACTTCATACCCAGCCATAAAACCGGGTTCTGTTGATATAACCCCTTTTACATTAGCGAGCTTCCCCTCTCCGACCCAAAAACAGTGCATGGCGAATACAGCTCTTTCTTTAGTACCTGATCTAACATTTAACTCTTGAGCTAAAAGACTCAGATATTGTGGAACACTCTTATTTGAATTTTCAAGAGCCTTAACCATAGCCTGCACAAGTCCTGATTTCGTGTAATTCCCGCTCAGCCTGGGTGTTAGCTCTTTACGCTCGGGCGTCATGATCCTTACAACAGGGTTATTCCAGGAGGGCTCACCGAAAGATTCGAGCACATTAGCGTCTTCTCCGCCTTTGTTGTTATATATTGCTACAGGAACGAACAGGGTTTCGATTGCCTCGACTATGAGGGGGTGGCTCAGTACGTTTTTACCGTAGCCCGATGAAGTACTGCACCCGGGTACTTCCTGAAAGAGAACTAGTAGCAGCTTATTCTGACTCTTAGCTAACTTCACGCCTTCGTCAAAATTCCTTATCCAATCCACCTGTCCGAGCTCTACGGGTTGTGAGTTGTCCGGTATTTGTAAATCTTGAGAATGTACGCGAGCACTTAAAAACAAAGTCATAGTCAGCAGTAAAGTCAGGCTAAGCACGTAAGCAGATATATTAATAACATCACCTCTTGTCATAAATGTTTTTTAGTACTAATGATTAGATTGTCCGGTCTCAAAAAAGTCGCTTAGGCTGATAAATAAAGGAATTTTAATAAGCAAATAATTTTTTCGACCTATATGGCAATAAAGGCATTATAATTAAGTCAAATCCACTTTTACACATATTTTTTATGAGTAATTCAGACTTGGACAAGAAACAGCTAAAGAGCATATTCGAAGAATCGCTCAAGGAAATCTCCTCTGAGGGAACGGACGAGTTTCGCCGCGCGGTAACTGAGGTATTGGACGAGAAGAAGCCCGGAAACGAAGTAAAGCCCGGTGAAGAGGTAAAGAAAGATGAGCCGGTAAAGAAAGAAAACAAGCCTAGCGGTCTGAACACCCCCAAAATATAAATCCGAGAGATAAAACAAGTTATAACCAGCGATATAAGATTGAAACCCCACCTAAGTTGATATAGTATTTATACGATTTAAATCTCCCTTGTACAAAGTGCTCAATTGAATAAAAAAAAGTTTGAAGAACTCGTAGAGAAGGCGTATGACAGAATCCCTGAAGAATACCGGGATAAAATAGACAACGTTGTTATCACTGTTGAGGACTACCCGACCAAAGAAGACCTGGAGAAGTTAGAGATAAGAGGCAAGGGTCTCCTTTTGGGACTATATCGCGGCACACCGCTCCCCCAAAGGAGCATCTGGCAGGGCGCACGGACGCCTGACGAGATAGTGCTTTTTCAAAAAGATATAGAGAAAGTATGCCGAAACGATAAAGAGATAGAAGAAAGGGTAGATGAAGTCTTAAAACACGAGATAGCCCACTACTTCGGTCTTTCAGATGATGAAATCTACGAGCTTATGGGAAGACATTAAAATCAGGCTAAATTCTCTTAAATACTATGAGTAACCAGGTTACCAATACATCAAGCAGGTCTGCCATACTTCTTATCCACTGCCCCGACCGTCAAGGGCTGGTAGCAGCAATTACAGAGTTTATATATAAGAACGAGGGAAACATTATATTCCTTGAGCAGCATGTGGACTCGGACCAGGAAATTTTCTTCATGCGCGTCGAGTGGGACCTTGGGAAATTCAGCGTCCCGACTGAAAAGATAGGGGAATATTTCCAGACGCTAATCGCTGAGAAATATAATATGAAATGGACCCTCTACTTCTCAGACTACACTCCCCGGATGGCGATCTTCGTATCTAAGCTCTCTCACTGCCTATATGATATTCTATCCAGAATTCAGGCCGAAGAATGGAACGTAGAGGTACCTCTCATCGTTAGTAACCACGCCGAGCTTGAAGAGGTTGCCGAGAAATTCGGGATCGATTTTCACGTTACTCCAAACGTAAAAGATGACAAGCAAAAAGCCGAGAAAGAGCAGCTTGCGCTGCTGAATAATTACAATATCGATTTCGTCGTACTGGCAAGGTATATGCAGATACTCAGTGACAACTTCGTAAGCCACTACCCGAATAAAATAATAAATATCCACCACTCATTCCTTCCCGCATTCCCCGGAGCAAGACCTTATCATTCTGCTTATGAGAGAGGAGTGAAAATTATAGGAGCCACGAGTCACTACGTAACTCCCGAGCTTGACGCGGGGCCGATAATAGAGCAGAGCGTCGTCGGCGTTTCTCATAAAGACAGCGTGGAAGACCTGATAAGAAAAGGAAGGGACCTAGAAAAAGCAGTCCTTTCCAAGGCGATTTGGTACCACCTGGAACGTAAAATATTGGTCTACGGCAACAGGACCCTTATATTCGACTAAGATAGTAAGCAGTATTTATTCTGAAAGATATATGAAAACTAAACCCACCCTCCGTATAATGAAGCTGATCATAACCGGCGTGACGTTATTACTACTCTCGCAACTAGCCCAGGCAGAATTGTATGAATGCAGAGACGAAAATGGAACAGTTACCCACCACAGCAGAGTCCCCTGCCCCGAAGGCTATAGCAGCGCTCTTATTCAAGATGAGGGACCTTCAAACACCGCGCCTAAACCATATTCGAGCAAGAATGTCAGTCCGAATCAAGAAAATGTCGAGGTTATTAGCAGGGGGAAATTGGTAGATCTGATTGACCATATCGACTATGGGAAATACACGGTATTTATGTTCTACGCTGACTGGTGCGCGCCGTGTAAGACCATAAAGCCCGAGCTTGAGAAAAACGCCCGGAGCAAAAACACCTTTGCCCTTAAGGAATTAAACGTTCTAAACTGGGAGAACCCTCTTGTCACATATTACAATCTGGCGGGACTCCCATATTTTATTGTTTATGGACCAAAGGGGGAATTTGTCGAGAGAGGACCTGTATTGTCTAAAGATATTAAGAAAAAATTAACCGGCGCGAATTAGAACTCACCATGTGAGATGCAAATGAAATTCCTATCCGACCTGGAAAACTTAAAAAATTTTTGCATAAGCTACTATCAAGAAATTATAGTAATATCGTTTTCAACTTTATTCATAATCCTCCACCATCATCACAGGATCGGTAATTTTTGGCTGAGCTCCTTCATATATTTTGGGATCTTCCCGATACTGACGATTTTAATATTACTCCGTAAGAACCCGCTAGACTTTGGCCTGAAGCTGGGAGATTATAGAGTATGGGTTCCCTATGTAGTAGTATTTCTCGCAATCGCTATACCCATCCTGTATTTCACCTCCGAGGTTTCCTCGGTAGAGAGCTATTACCGGCATAGAGGCGATTTCGACCTACTAAAATATGCGCTTCATATGGCGGTCTATATGCTCGGATGGGAGTTTTTGTTCAGGGGGTTTATGCTCTTTGGCCTGAAGGACAAATTTAAGGAAGGGAGCATACTGATACAGATGGTCCCGTTCGTTCTCCTTCATCTAGGCAAGCCCGAGATAGAGACTATCAGCACCATATTTACAGGACTTCTGTGGGGATATATATGCTACCGCGGGAAATCCTTCTGGCCCGCGTACATTATGCACATGGTGGTCAATGTGTCGAACAAGGCGTTTGTGCTGGGATTTGTATAGCTTACTTATACTCGGCGATTTCTAAAAGCACACCGTCAGGGTCGTGAAAGTAGCAAAGAGTTTTACGCACGGGGTTCTGGGCCATAAGAGTTGCAGGAACTGCTATAGGCTCGCTCAGGAGTTTTACTCCGGCAGCCTTGAGCTTTTCAGAAGCAGCCTGAATATCATCGACTCTAAAAGCTATATGTCTTAACCCAACTGTATTTGCCAGGGAATTAGTGGGAATCGAATCACTCCTCGGAGATTTATAACATAGAAGCTCAATCTTGGGCTCACCTTCAGGGGCAACGATGAAAACTACGTCCGCAACAACCCCCTCAAGCCCTACTATGGAGTCTATCCACTCACCTTCCAGATGAACTTTGTTTATTTCCTTAAATCCTAAAAGCTCCGTATAGAACTTTACCGAACGCTCCAGATCTGAAACTACAATGTTAATGTGGTCGATTGCGCTGATCATGTTAAATTAACTTGGAGAAACTTCAATGTCCCTCAAGCTTTATTTTCTTATCTTTAAGGGCCTGGATTGCGAGTTTCAGGCCGCCCATGGTGAGCGGGAACATACGGTCTTTCATAAACTCCCGCACCATCCCTATTGACTCGGTGTAGCGCCAATCGTCATAGGGAACAGGGTTTAGCCATACAATATCCGGAAACTGGGTCTTTAGCCGCTCAAGCCACACGAACCCGGCTTCGTCGTTATTGTGCTCTACGCTCCCGTTCTGATAAAGAAGCTCGTACGGGGACATAGAGGCATCCCCAACCATAATTACCTTATAGTCGCTGTTATACGTGTTCAGTACTTCGAACGTAGGGATGGATTCCTCCCAGCGTCTCCGGTTGTTCTTCCATACAGACTCGTATAGACAGTTATGGAAATAGTAATGCTCTAAGTGCTTGAACTCATACTTGGCAGCGGAGAATAGTCTTGAGCAAAGTTCAATATGATCGTCCATCGATCCGCCTATGTCGAGGAACAATAGCACCTTTACGTTATTTTTCTTTACCGGGACCATTTCAAGCTCAAGAAGCCCGGCGTTTTTTGAGGTTGTTTCTATTGTACGGTCAAGATCAAGCTCTTCGTCCAATCCCTCGCGCGTGAGTATGCGGAGCCGCCTTAAAGCCATTTTCATGTTCCTGGTCTGAAGCTC
>JGI24023J19991_10000517_pt1 | contig 29705 bp, 33 predicted proteins | sample Cruoilmetagenom1_FD_19991 | JGI IMG/M metagenome (IMG submission 19991) | reverse complement strand
CTTTTTCCTACCGACTTGCCGTCTGTCCTTTCCCTCTTGAAAAACGCGATTCTTCCGGTCCGACTGACCTTGGGCATCGGTCGTCGCACCCCGACCATGAGCCGGCTTAGCGCGTGAAGATCGCCGCCCCATACCCACACCTTCAACATCCGCACACCCCTCCAATATGGCAATTTCGAGCGTAGTAAGACGCCGAAACTCTCCGGGGCCTAAGCGAGTATCTGATAAATCACCAATAGCAGTACGAGTAAGACGACGCACGGGATGACCCACCTCCTCCAAAACCCGCCGCACAACGCGATTCCACCCGACCCCCAGACGAATCTCCACCAACGTCGAAGCCTTCCGGCGGGCAAGAATCCGCACAGAACGAGGGACAAGAAGACCTTCTTCCAGCTTCACACCTCGCCGCAGCCTGCTCAAAGTATGGTCGCTAATCACTCCATCTACTACAGCAACGTATGTTTTAGGAAGAGAGTGGCTTGGATGCATGACCTTCTGAGCAAAATCCCCCTCATTCGTAAGGAGAAGTAAACCTTCTGTATCTCGGTCAAGACGACCCACAGGAAAAACCCGCGGCTCAGCAGGAACATACGTCATAACTGTCGCACGCCCGCGAGAGTCTGAAACAGTCGTAAGAACATTTCGTGGTTTATAAAGCAGATAAACCACGGTCTCAATATCGAAACGCACCGCTACAGTATCAACTTCAACAAGTTGAGAAACCGGATCGGCTCGATCCCCCAAAATAGCAACACGACCATCGAGTCGCACACGCCCACGAGCAATAAGGTCTTCGCATTCCCGACGCGAACCAAACCCAGCCCGGGCAAGAAGTTTCTGCAAACGCTGCGGTCCCGTTTCTTGCTGATCCCCAGTCATCGCATCTGCACTATTTTTCTCTATTCTCCCCGCTCGCATCGCGACACACCTTCCATTATTTCTCGGTCTTTATTGCCGCCATGTGCTCTCAGACTTCAGGGGAAATACGCTTTGGGTCTGACGAAGCGGGCACCTCAACCTGGGCGTCTGCCGCTGCTTCAGCAATTTTCCGTCTGATACGCTCAGCGATTTCAGGCGTGTCAATTGCGTCCGTCCGTGCAGACGAAAGAGCAGAATCATATGCTGCAGCAGTACCAGAATCAGGAGTGTAATCTGCCAAAGGTGGCAGATCGGCAATCGAACGCAGACCAAGACGCTCTAAAAACAAAAAAGACGTTCCGTACAATCTAGCTCGACCGGGTCCCTCATCAGCACCAACAGGCTCAAGCAGGCCACGCAAAACCAGACTCCGAACAACCCCGTCACTATTTACACCACGGATCTCACCGATCTGCCCTCGGCTAACAGGCTGACAATAGGCCACAATAGATAAAACTTCAACTGCTGCTTTCGAAAGGCGAGGATTTTCATTAGTGACAACAAATCGTTCAACATACGCCGCAGATCCCGGATCAGAATAAAATCTCCACCCACCTGCCACTTCGCGAAGACAAAAACCCCGCTTTTGCGTTCGGTAAGACCGTGCAAGCTCCTGCAGCCCCACTCGCACATCATTGACAGACTCTTCGAGCACCTGGGCCAAAATATTCACCGGCACAGGCATCTCAGCAACCATGAGAATCGCTTCAATATGACGGAACGCCTCAGGTGTCACCGCCCACACCCCTACACGCCTCATCAATTGCTCTCACAGCAGATGCTTCGACCGACATCTCTCCCTGCCCGCTCTCGAGAGAAGGCAGACGCTTACGTAAATCCAGGTCTGTCACTGAAAGCTCCTCATCCCATTCTTCAACCCATTCCCAAACAAGAGAATCATCACCTTCAGGACCTATCCATCTCAAAGTGATATCTGCCAAAGGAGCATCCTGAACAGCAGCCACCATCCCCATCTTGACAAGTTCTAACAATGCCAAAAAACGCACAACAATTTCTGCAGAAGAACAACCAACACAAACTTTACTAAAGCTCGTTACTCCTTCGCGGAGAAGCACTTCACACAAAGCAGTAAAAGCCATCTTCACCGATGCCTTTACAGGCAACACATGATCCAAGATGAGTTCCGGCCCCGGACGGCCTAACAAAATTTTAAACGCCACTCCAGCAAGGTCGTCAGGAGTAATCTGTGCCAGCAAGTCTGGAGCCATCCAACGAAAATGCGACTCAGACTGCACAGCACGAGGCACATAACGGATGCCTTCTTCTAGTTGTTCCCGCAGCACTTCAGAAACTTCCGCAAAAGTACGGGCAGCGAGAAGCCGTGCTAAAAGAATATCGCGCTCCGCATCAACAAGAAGTTCTTCATCCACTTCGATAGAAGGTTCAGTAGGAAGCAAACGAGCGGTCTTCATTCGAAGAAGAGTGGCGGCAACAAGCAGAAACTTCGTCATCTCCTCTAGAGACAGAGGAGTATTCTCACGATTCTGCTCAACAAGAAGCACAAAATCATCCACTACACGGGCAACAGACACTGCATTGATCTCAAGTTTTCGCCGGCTAATCAGCTCCAACAAAAGATCGATTGGCCCCTCGAAACAATCAAGACGAACATCAAGAAGACTGCGTTTCGCCTCTTTTTCCTCAAGAGAAGAGGCCTCGGATTCTCCGACAACAGAATCTGCAGCAGACTCGGAAAAACTCACTATGCAACACCACTCCTCATGCTGATAGCAGTGCTCTGAACAATCAGAACGATTCTATCTCTCCACAAATTCCAGAAAAAAGCCATCAAAAGTCTCAAAATGAAAAAGCAAGACACGTTTCTTCCCGGCGGGAGGAAGCCCCGAGACAACAAAGCACTCCACTCTCCTCCTGCCTCTACCTATCCTTCCCAGTTCTGTCATGCCGTATCCCGCTCAGTCCCGCCCGCACAGATTTCCAGGCATTTAGCCCCATGGGTCAAACCAGTACATTCAAAAACTGCCAAAGATCCGAGATCCTACCAAGATAAGTAAAATAATTCTCTACTAGTCCAGGGAGCCTCCCCTCTCTTGTTTCAAACCGTCCTTACACAACTCTCTTCATAAAACTTTTCCCATCACACCAGAGAGGAATAGCCGGCAAAAACTACCCACTACACAACACATCAAAAGCAACACTCAATACCACCCGGGAACCTGCCCTGGCCTGACCCCGCTCCACAGCGGCCCGGCCGACCCGGCCCCGCAACCCGAGGGGTGCACCCCCCACCCACTCCAGTCAGGCTTAGCAAAGTCGGAATATAATAAACGCTCCGGTTTCTCCTGTATCTGGTCTGGATTCCCACGATGAGCCAGACAGTCATTCGAGTTTTTACGACCAATGGGCCGAGTCGGGAGAAACAAGAGAACAATCTGGCGGGGTCCTTCTTCTCACGCGTTTCAGGGGAAAAATAGCTGCTGCATCCACCAAGTCGACTGCAAGTGACGTGGATCTTGCGACAGAAGCCTTCATCATTATTGGCATCTTGCATGCAGCACAGTCACAAGATCAGATTCTGAGCGAAAAAAGCCGCTTAATCCCTATTAAAACACTCAAAATAACACCGCTCACAACAGACAAAAAGCTCGGTTGGGATCCCGCAGTGGGGAGTGAGTGTCACTGCCCACGACAATAATCAAACAGCAAGCTACTCTGGTTTATCACCCTTACCAAAGTGAAATGTTTCGAGCCTCCCGCTGCAATAGAAGCACATACAATGTAGTTCCCATCCATGCGTCTTCCACTACAAACGTCGCGCAAGCCTTGATGGGAACTATATTCCACCACAAAGCAAGTACTCACACTCACCAAGGAATACTCATCGCGGAGATTTTATTCGGCATCTAAGATATCCGCAGCGTAGGCACCGCAGTCGGCTTGGCGTGGACAGCAGCGAAACAGCTGAATGGTTGCTACCAGGCGCCTCTGCGTTTTTGGTATGACAATACGGGAAAATTACGTATGACTAAAAATAGCGAAAAAGTTCTGCCATTAGCCTCAACAAGCTCGAAAATCGAGATACTTTCGCAGCATCTCCGAGTATCGCTACAGCGCTCGGAGTGCTTGTCACAACCACTCCTCATACTGTTTTCGCAACTCGCCAATCCGCAAAGTTACACTGCAATTCTATTTCTGACTTGGTTCTCTCCTCAGACTCTGACAAGGCATCCACGTATCAGAACGAGACAGTATTGTCATGACAGCAGACATAACAGGATCAGGGCATCTCGATAGTCTTGAACCCTTCTCAAGCGATACAGGTGTGAGGGAAGAGCAAGTTGTAGACCACTCCGAGAGCACAGCGATTGCGCCCATGCCCACAACAGACGAAGAATTCTGGGGGAATCTACCCGAGAAAACGTCTTCGTCATTCTGGTGGAAAATTACCCTCCTCTCTTTCGCTGGGCTTGTTGTTTTGACATTCTGCATCACAAGCTTTGCCAACCAACCCAGCAAAAGCAGTAGCCACCCATCCATAAAGTTCTCTTCAGATCCCAGCAGCTACATCCCGACACGCGTCGACAAACGGATTGTCCGCACTAGCGGAACCGACTTCAATAGGTTCATCGAGAAATACACAGACTTCGCGAGTTTTCCCAATGATGCTCGTATTTCCGGCGGCATTATTGGGGACCGGACTGCTGTTCTTCCCGATATTGTCCTCATTTCCGTTCAGTCCAACACCGGAAAAGGTAATCGCGTCCAAGACGCGCAACGGGCTCTCGCGTCCTTTGGAAAGTCCCAAATAGTGCGCCACACTTCGTTGCAAGGGACAGACGCCATCTTCACTCCCCTCAGTCCAGTGGGAATATCGCCGGGCTTCGATCCTTGGACAGGAATGGCATTTCCGAGAGATGATCTTGCCGTTATCGTCATCTCTTTCAAGGGCCAGAAAGAAGCTCAAAAAAGTCTTTCGTCTGCCTTAATTCAAGGACGCAGTAATCTTTCTCTCCCTATTACCTAGCCAGCACCTCGTCATTAGAAAAAACGAAGCATATGTCATCCCTTTCTGACATTCGCCCTCTTCGAGAGAACACTGCCCCGAGTTTTTCAGCAACAAGTAACATACCAAGTCTCCGAGTTCCGCGAAGCTAGGGAGAAAAGGTTTTGGTACATCAAAAAACTTCCAACGCCCAGTAGCACAATCCAAGTAAGAGAAATTCCTACGAACTACCAATTTTCCGCAGGCGGAAGAAAAACATGCGCATATTTGCACACATGTTTTCGGCTTGGCAACTGCACTCCAGAAAGAAAACAGAAGAAGTCGGTTAGCTTTTCCACCATCCGAGAACACGCCATCCAGTGGGGGTCTTCCCAAGATCAATCTCATGTGAGATCACGTCCGCAAGACCACTCCGCTGGTTAAAGTGGCAATGAGCACGACCAGGCTCAAAAATCACACAGTGAGTTTCTCGAGAAAGAACTTCTCGGTCAGAAAGACTGACATTATCAGCAGACAAACTTGAAGCGACCTCGCGAATTTCTTCTACCCGCCCATCAGGGTGAAGCAGCCCTTCAAACTTTTCTTGCTCTACATCGCCCACTGATTCAAGCAGAGAAAGAATCACCGAGTCTGGATCAGGAGCATCAGTCTCCGCTGCTGATCCGAGTGAGTCCGCACTCACAACAACTGCTTGGAGACGAATCGTTGTCGAAGTCGTTGGCATAGTGGTGGTAGAAATGGGGGGAATATTTCCTGATGCATCGGTGTCGGAACCAGTCGACGCCTCGTCGGTAGAAACTGATGACGAGGCAGACGAATCATCGTCATCATCAAGGAGAGCGACAAACACCAGAGCTACAAGGAGTAAAATTAAACTAGACCCTAAAAATATTCTTGTTTTTCGCGAGATCCCCGTTCCGGCAGACGGAGAGTAATCAGGGCTCCAAGAAGAGGAAGCATCCCACTCATTTTCGGGACGGGTTCCTCCCTCTAGATCAGTCAGCAAAATATCTTTCGCCTGATTCAAACGGGCACTCAACATTTCTGCAGAGCTACGTTCTCCTGAAGCAGCGCGATCGGGGTGCGCAAGGCGCATGGTTTTCTTCCAAGCGGCCAAAATTTCTTCTTGGTTCGCCTGTTCAGTTACATCGAGAAGTTCACGCGCTGCGCGCACATCAGCACTTGTCTGCTTCATGCCATTCGTGGCCATAGCTCCCACCAATCATTAATGTCCAATCTCTTTTTCTCCAAGAGACCGACCCTGGCATCATTACTCCATGACGGACACAGTAATTTTCCACCGCATGTCCTCTTTCGTCTCTGCCCTCCAGAACCGCATCTGCGATGCATTGGAGACCATAGACAGAACAGGGTCATTCAAACATACCCGCTGGTCACGCCCAGAAGGCGGAGGAGGCGATACTCGCGTTCTCGAAAACGGATCCATTTTCGAGAAAGCAGCAGTAAACACCTCCAACGTGTTCGGACCTCTCTCCGAAACCTTGAGCGAACACCTGAAAGGAACAGGAACATCGTTCAGGGCTACAGGTATCTCCCTGATCCTTCACCCACGTTCTCCCATGGTCCCAACCGTTCACGCAAACTTTCGACGAATCGAACGGGGGGATACTGGTTGGTATGGTGGAGGAGCAGATCTCACTCCATCATATCTTTTCTCCGAAGATTGCACTCATTTCCATACAATCTGGCGAGACATTTGCGCAAAACATCCCGAAATTACAGATTATGACAGATGGAAAAAATGGTGTGATGAGTACTTTTACAGCAGCCACCGAAAGGAACACCGCGGTATTGGCGGAATTTTTTACGACCACCTCATGGTGGACGACGAAGCCGGAATGGCCTTTACTGAAGACGCCGGAAATGCTTTTCTTGCTTCCTACCTACCAATCGTAGAGCGACGGATGCACGAGCCATACACTGCCGCCCAACGGGATTTTCAGCTTTTTCACCGGGGACGATATGTCGAATTCAATCTCATCCACGATCGAGGGACGAGATTCGGCTTCCAGTCAAAGGGAAATAGTGAATCTATTCTTGTCAGCATGCCACCACTTGCACGATGGACATATGACTACACCCCGGAACCAAACTCCCGAGAATCCGAAACAATGAAGATCCTTCAAACTCCTCGCGATTGGGTCTGATCTCTCACAGCGATTATTGGACCATCAATAGGTCACTTTTTCTTTACCTAAACGTAAAAATACGATTGCGATAAATCCATAGACATGGCCTTCTCTCCCCAACTGACCAACATACATCAAGAGAAAGGCCACACTTCGGGGATAAGCCAGACTGCAAGGGCAAGAACCGCGAGACTCAAAGGAAAGCCAACACGAAAAAAATCACCGTACCGATAACCACCCATCGCATACACCATCATATTTGTTTGATAGCCGACGGGAGTAAGGAAAGACGCCGAGGCCCCAATAGCCACAGCAAAAAATAAAGGCCGAGGATCCACTCCAAGATCATTGGCAACTGCGAGAGCAATCGCTGCCATAAGAATGGCAGCGGCATTGTTCGTAATAGCCTCGGTAAGAAGCATCGTCGCAAGCAGTACACCCAGTAAAATACCGCGTTCTCCCCCTATATTGGCGAACACATCGACCAGTAATCCAGCAATATGGTCAGCAAGACCGCTTTTCGTCACACCGGCCCCAAGGCCGAAACTGCCAGCAAGGGTAATAATCACATCAAGATCAACTGCCGAACGCGCTTCGGAAATAGAAAGCACTTGCGTGAGCAAAAGGGCGAAAACAGCGAGCAAAGATGCCTGCAGTATAGGAACCCCTCCCAAACTCACAAGTCCCATCAAGACACCAATAATCCCTAAAACCCAAGGGGCACGGCTCGTACGTACTGGATTTGTTCCCCCAAGAACAGACACCACAAGAAAATCTTTCGATTCTCGCCATCGGTCAGGAAAAGAGGCATCCGCGAGTATCAGCAGAACATCACCTGGCCGTAACACGATTCCACCAAGTTTGGCCCCGATCCTCTCCCCTGCTCGGTGAATGGCAACAACCGCACCCCCATAACGCGCACGAAATCCAACTTCCTGCAAGGTAGCTCCCGCAAGAGGCGACCCAACAGCCACAACTCCTTCAAAAAACTGCTGGCCAACAGCTCTTGTTCCCACTTCAAAATGCTGGTGCTCAGCGGACTTCAGGCCACGAATCTGCTGAAGGTCAACGATTCTCGACACGTTCCCCGCAAAAATAAGGCGGTCATTTTTACGCAGAAATTGGCTTGGGGACACAGGGGCTATCGTTCTGCCCTTCCGTTCGATCTCCACAAGAAACACACCTTCAAGATGGCGAAGCCTCGCCTCCTCCACACTCACCCCAGCTAGAGGGCTATCTGTCACGACCATTTCCACTATGAAGTCACGGACATTCTCCCGTGCCTGCTCTCCTGCTCCATGTCGCAAAGGAAGAAATACGGGTCCGACCAGAATCAGGAGAGACAGGCCGACGAACACGATAGGAAACCCAATCCAAGCAATCTCAAATAAGCCCATCGCCTCTTGACCAGGGATATCCGCCAAAATTTCAGATACCACAATATTTGTGGAGGTTCCCACCAAACTCAGCATTCCACCCAAAATAGCGGCATAGGAAATCGGCATAAGATATGACGAAGGAGACTTTCCATATCGTCGTGCCCATTCCGCGACTTGTGGTCCCAGTACAGCCACAATTGGAGTATTGTTTAGAAAAGCAGAACCCCCGGCGACAGGGGGAAGAATATGCGCAAGATCTCGACGGTGCCCGTTCCCAGAACGAAGAGGGGCAGTCAGAAAGCCAAGGGCTCCTGTCGTACGCGCTGCTGCTGCCACAATGTACAATGCAGCCACAGTGACAGGAGCGGAACTAGAAAACCCAGCAAAAGCATCTCGTTCATCGATCACGCCCAGAAACAGGAGAATGCACACGCCTCCCAATATTGCGACCGACGGAGATAGTCTCTCGCCTGCCAAAAGAATAACTGTCGCAAAAACAACAGCCAGTGTCGCCCAAGCGTGCCAAGACAAAGCGCTGCCAGAATCAACAGCCTCCATCACCACATCTGAATGCATTCCGATCACAGGCCTTGTTGACACACCGGCAAAAGAATCATGGGCTTTCTACCAAAAATCAGAAGGAGCGGGCAGGTCCGAAAAGAAAGAATCAGTTCCACCTCTTTCTGCCTACGCAAAAACCGTCCCAAAAACAAGCGGGACTCCTGAAGTGTGAAAAATGGCACAAGAACCCGAAAAAGGCCACGTTTCTCAACAAACACTACATACATGCGTATCAACATCCATGTCGGTAGGGCAGACAGAAGACATTAAGGACGAAAAAACTCAGCGCGACGAGCGGACGATTGTGACACATCAAGCGGCAAGTACCTGGAAAAGAAACAAAAAAGTCGACTCATCAGCCCTAGGCTATCCAGACTTTAGGGCATAAGCAGCATGCCTGACGACTCAAAATCCAGCAAGCAAACTTCAGACGTTCCCGTCCCACTTCCTTCCGAGATCAACAACCCAACCAAAGCGGATACCGTTCTCCGCACGCAAGATCTCGAAGAAAATACAACTAGGAACGTGCTGTTACCAGAATCGGTAAACATCGACAACAGCAAACACAACAACTCAAAGCACAAAGACACTTCTCAAGAGAGTTCCCCTCCCCCGGCGCTCATTCGACGTATGACCACAGAGAGAACCCGCTTCATTCAAGCTTTGCTAACTTTTCTTGTACCACTCGCAATCGCGTGGTTCGTCAAGTCAAACTGGAAAGATTTTCAAGATAGCGAATGGGATTTCAATCCTCTTATCTTGATCGTAGCTTGTGCCTTCTATTTTGTCTCCGAGGGACTGCGCCCTCTCGGCTGGCACTTTCTCATGCATAGTGCCGGGCAAAAACCTCCACTCAGGAATACCCTATTCATTTGGTTCGCAATGGAACCCCTCCAATACCTTCCTCTTCCTCTTGGACCTTTTGCGGGAAGGTACGTGCTAAGTGAACGTTTAGGGCTCTCCCCTTCCGTTGCCTTAGTCACCCAGATCTACGTCTTTGCACTCTGGTTTTCCCTACCCCAGTTCTTTAATCTCCCTGCACTAATATGGCTTGCTTTCGAAACCAAAGAAATATGGCTGCGCCTGGGAGCAATCTATCTCGCATTCACGATCGCCTCCTTCGCATACGGAACACTCCGAGAAGGAGGAGTCTCTCGCACTGCCGAGGAAGCGTTCGGAAAGAGCTACACAATCGATCATGTGCATATCGAAAGACAGTCTCTCGTCGGCCCAGGAATAATCGAATTATCGTCATACATAGTTAGAATTACCGGTGCTGGGATTCTGCTTTCCGCTCTCACATCCCTCGACTGGTGGCTCATTCCAGTGTACGGTCTTCTCTTCGGTGCCGCAGCGAATGTTCCCTTCGGACGATTCGGCACCCGCGAGGCAGCGATTACTGTAGCTCTCACGGTGATTGGAATCTCAGAAGGCCCGGCAGCTCTCGCAGCAGTCTCATCTCGTGTTATAGGGCTGGCAGCATCCCTTTTATGGCTGGGCATCGCCTTCGCTATGGGAGGAGCGAAGCCCGAACAGAACCTACAAAACGCCTAACACACCAAACACAATTCCACTTTTACGAACACAAGTTGCAAAAATACAAGGGAAAACTCATCACAAGCATCAGGAGGGATCCATGCTTTTCCCTCCCCTCTGTCACTCGGTCAAAATCCCATGCCAACAATCCCTTCAATAGAAACAGCGCTTCGTATTCCTGCACCCGACATCGGCGCAGCCGAGACCGAGACCTGTCGCCCAAGCACTGCGACCACAAGCGGCGTTTTCCTCTCGAATGTACTCGAGCAGCTCGGTGACCTTAGCGCTTTCACTGCTTTACATACTGAAGCAGATAAATCCCCTTATCTCAGCGTGAAATCCGCTGCCGGACGGCACTATTCAGTGACGCTACCCGAGCATTCCGGCCCTTTTGAGGTCTGGGCTTCAGTAGAAATGCCGCTCGACACACCAAAAGGACACTGGTCTAGGCTTCATGAACGCGAAGAAGTTCTTGCTCAAGCCTTACAAACCACCCGTCTTGCCTGGCATAGCAACAAGAAAACAGGGTGGATCGGCATTCCAGTCGCTTTAGCGGCAAATGAGAACGAACTCGACGACGATCTTGCCTACACAACAGCAATGCAGCTCCGTTCACTGCTTGCAACAGTCGAACGCATCTCAAAAGCAATCGATGAACAAAAGAAAAGACCCGCCGAGCATTCCAGATCAAGGTAAAACCTCTCACTTTTCAGGTCTTCGCTCTTTACTTCGAATCGCTACCAGGTTTTCTCTTTCTTCAACAGCAAAACAAAAATCAGGCGAACCTTCCAGGAACCTCTCCCTCCAAGCCATCTTCCCAATGCGCAGCAAGCCATGCAGTAAGCCCAGAAGTCAGAAGATATTGGGAGAGGTCCGCACGAGAAACCCAACGGGCATCGTCAGCATCATCCCCTGCCCGCAAAGATTGATCTGGAAAAACAAAAACTCGAAAATCACAGATAACAAAATGGTGTTCGGTTCCTATCCATTCAGTCACATCGAGAAGTTTCCCTACTGAGGCAGAAAGAAGATCGGTCTCTTCATGTAATTCCCGTGCTACTGCTTTTGCTAAAGGCTCTCCTGGAAGAACCCGGCCTCCAGGAAGAGTCCACTTTCCTTTTGAAGGAGCATTCCCACGTTTAATCAGGAGCACGTCTTCTTCTCGTATCACGAGCGCGGCAACAGCCAGTTCAATACCAGAAACAACGTTACCTCTCGTCTCATTTCCCAGATCACCCGCTGAAAGCGACACAGCAAAAGCCCTCTTTACCACCGACGATGCATCGTCAAAGAACGGGCAACAAATCCATGCTGTTCACAGAAATTCTTTGCTGCTCGTTGTCCAGGAAGAACCGTAATATCAGCGCTCGACACACCGTGAGCACGAAAACGCTCCATACCCACATCAAGCATGACCTCAGCTATGCCAATTTCTCGGGCTTCCATTTCCACAAAAAAACGGAGATGCCCTCTTACTGAATCTTCTGCTTGGGGGAGCATTGGAATAAGAGTCGCCAAAAGATATCCCACTGGATAGTTGTCGATCGTACCAAGAAGAAGAAAAGGAAACGGCATTTCATCCCGCAAAGCGACACCAAACACATCCGCCACAGGCTCGGGCAAAGCATCACATTCATACCAACGCCCGCGACACACCCGCAGCTCTTCTTTCGCCTTTTCGTAAAGATCGAGCAGAACCGGCAAATCTGCTGTTGTCGCCGGACGAGTACCTTCCACCACCACAGAAGTCATTCTCCAAAAAGAGTATCGATTTTCCCCAAAATTGTCTTTCTCGAACGGTGTGCAGCTTCGTGATTGCGGATAGCAAGGAGTTCTTCGTCGGTCAGACCATTAAGACGCTGAGCCACCTGCATAGCAGTCAACGTATCGTAATCTTGTATAGCGAGATCGACTTCTTCCAACACGGGGACTTCCGCAGCAACAGCGCCTACAGACTGTTTTGCAGGAGTAGACGCTGCCGACGACACACCAACAGATCGAGGAGGAAGAATGGGTGCTTCGCTCGGAGAAACCGACACAACAGTCGCCGAAGCAGTATCAGTGCCACCTCGCAACCTACGCAGAGCGCCTCCCATGCCTGAGACACGCGACCGAAGCCCTTTGCCCTTCGCAGGGCTATCTTCTGAAGAAACAGGGAGTACACTAGCGAACCCCTCATCGTCTTCTTTTTCACCAGAAAAAAGACTGGATCGCCGCAAATCCACTGCTGAACGAGAAACACTGAAAGCTTTACGGCTCCCTGAACGCATCTCGTCAAGGGCTACATGACGTCGCGCAGACAAAGAGGCCCGGACATCAGGAAGACGGTCCTTCGCATACAAAACCGCTCCAAGCGGAATATGAACAAACACATCTTTCGCCGTGTACTGCTCTTTTTCATCAGTTTCGCTCACCATGAGTCGTCCTTTTGCCATCCGACAAGAAATATCCTACAAAAAGCCGGTCACCGCATATAGCAGACAACGGAGACCATCCCTTTGTCACACCCAATAGTTACACAGATTCGATCCCAAGAAAAAACCCTGTTTGCCAGAAATGTCTTTCCCCATTTTTCATGTGCTAAAAGACAAAATAACAAGTCTAGAAAACGGAAAAAAGCTGTAATCAAAACTTTATTTTCCCTATCGGCAACTTCGCGCACCGCACCCCATCGGTGCACCACCCAGGTTCAAGTCAACAACCCAGCTCCCTATCCCAGGCTCGGCCCCAAAAACCCGGCTCCGTGAGCCGACCCGGCCCCGCAAACCCATGGGTGCACTACCCGCAACCAACCACCGAAACTGCACCCAACCCTAACCCACACAAACAACCCAGACCCGCCCACCACAACCTACCCCACGACCCGGCCCCGCAAACCCATGGGTGCACTACCCGCAACCAAGCAACACTACACCGTACGCACCCAAGCCAAAAACGAGGAGGAACCTAAATAGTAGGTTCACTGCTTTTCTTGTTTTGTTCCTCGTCGCACCAAAAAAAGACCGACCCCAATGAGGAATACCGAGAAAGGAAACACCCAGTTACCAAACCGCACAAACCAAGTACGATCCTCGTAATAGGGCATGTCCCAAACAAGCGTGGCAGGATCCCAATGCTTCGTCGTCGCAAGCAGTGTCCCCTCTGAGGCAATTAGTGCTGATCGGCCAGAAATAGCAGCAACAGAAATCGCCCGGTGTGTTTCGACTGCGCGCATCCGGGTAAGAGCAAGATACTGATCGGAAAGAGCACTCCGCCCATACGACGCGTTATTCGTTACAACGATAAGCAAAGTCGCGCCTTCGGCAACGGTTTCGCGAGCAGGATCAGAGAAAATCGACTCAAAGCAGATAAGCGTTCCGGCCCTTATTCCATCCAGAGAAAAAAGACCCAGTCGATCTCCACGTACGGCATCAATCGGAACCTTTCCAAGGGAGCGAATAAAACGCAACTCCTCCCGAAAAGGCACAAATTCCCCGAAAGGCACCAGTTCTCTTTTTACATACCGAAGCTGTTGCCTTCCTCCAGCATCAAATAAAACGCTCGTGTTTTCAAACAAGTCACCTGACTCATTCTCCACACGCAAATTTCCGAGAAGCGGCACCCCACCGCTCACTTCAACCAGCATCTCCCCAAGACCAGGCATCACTTCACCACCTGCAGCGAAACCATTAAGAGAAGATTCTCCCCACACAACCAGGTCTACATCATCTGGCAAAACACGCGTCAACTCGACATGAGAAGAGAGCATCTGTCCTCGGGGAACCCCACTGCCCGAGAGAGAATGGGACTCGAACACATTCCCTTGAACAAGACCAACTGTACGGAAACCGGCAGGAGCCGCCAAAGGACGCCCCCACCAGCCCAGCGCAAACACTACAACTACTGCTGCGAGCACCAATCCCGGTACTCGCCTGTTTATCTGACCAGACCGTTCCACCAACAAACCCGCCAGGGCTACATTTACCGCACAAATCACCCAGGTCAACAGGGCAACACCACCGACAGCGGCTAATGATCTCGTGAAGGGGAACGAGTGCTGACTCACGCCAAGCTCCGCCCAAGCAAAACCTCCAAACGGCTGACGGCCTCGGGCGAACTCCAATACGGTCAAAACAGACGGCAAGATCAAAAGACGGATCAAAAAAGAAGCCTTGCGCTGCGCCAGTGCTCCAACAACCGCACCAAATAGCGCCCATTGCAAAGAAAGCCAGACCGACAAAATAATCCAGCCGGCCACATGGACAACAGTGAGCCAGCGAAGGATGAGACCAAAAGACACGAGACCGACAAGCGCGCCTTGCCAGACACCAGCCCGCGGAGAAGAAACCGTCCAAAGAAACGGAACAAAGGCGAAAAAGGCAAGAAACCCCATATCATCTTCAGAGCCAGAAAGCCACAAAAGTAGACCAGTGAGAAAAGCAGTCACCCCTGCTTTTCCCCAGGAGGGAAAGCCCCTGACAAGCAGAAGGCTCTTCACCGAAAAAGGTCGCGAGCTGTGCAGTTCTGCAGAACGGAAAAAAGATGAAAAAACACCAGAAGGGGAACCTGGCGACCAGGTGCTCACCTGGCACCACCGCATTTTTCTACCGAAAAGCGCTACACCGCGCACTTCACAGTGATTTCTTGCCGACAAACTTCTCAGTCAACCGTCCGAGCAATAAGGACATCACACTTGGCGTGGTGCGTGATGTAGTTCGGCACTGAACCTAAAAGAAAACGCCGGGCACCCGTCATTCCTTTATTTCCCACGACGATGAGATCGGCATCAACTTCGTCAGCGAGATCAAGGAGTGCAGCCGCTGGTGTTTCGCTGGAAAGCGAACGCCCTACAGACTCAACACCATACTTCGCAGCACGATCCCGCCCCGAAAACACAATATCTTCAGCTTGCGAGCCAGGAGAAATCTGCCACATCTCATCCCGCGGCAGTCCCGATGAATCGTCAATAGGTTCGCAACGGTAGGCAACCCCTATAACAAGTTTCGCATCTGTCCGAGCAGCTATGGCCACAGCCTCATCCACAGCCCGCATAGCCGTCTCAGAACCATCAGTTCCAACAAGAATCGTCTTGTATGACATTTAGGTCTCCTTCAGATCTCCTGATCGACACCCGAGCGCTCATATCTTGCCAGAAAAAGCCCGCGAAAAACACGCGAAAGGAAACCCAGCCGGCAAACAAGCAAAAAATTGCCCGCACAGATCGGTACTCGCAACATGCCTTTTAGACGAGAAGCACTCCTCTCAGCGAACATCGCACGCATAGAGAGGAAGCTCTACTCAACAAAACCGAGTTTACCAGCCTGCGTCTTTTGTGTCTTCGTCCGACGATGTGCCCGGTGAAGAAACTACGTCTGTCTCCTCAGTCGGAGTTGATGCCCCGGACTTCGTGAGAGAGGCAGGAGGCTCATCGAAGATATCTCCATACTCTTCGAGTTCAGCTTCGATATAACGCTCTTGGTCAGCGAGTTCGTCCATACCAATAGGACCATCGGTGCGACCGTGTAGGAACTGTCCAACCAAAGGATTCTCTGAGGCAAAAAGCTGTTGTTTCGGACCGAATGCCACAAGTTTCGAGCGAAAAAGAATCCCCATATAGTCGGCAACTCGGCTGGTGGAGTCCACATTATGGCTAATCACTACGAAAGTTGCTTGGGTCTCGGCTTTTGTCCGAAGAATGAGTTCATCGAGAAACGCAACACGCACCGGGTCGAGTCCCGAGTCCGGCTCGTCGAAAAGCACAATTTCCGGCTCAAGGACAAGAGCTCTCGCAAGCCCGCCACGTTTCCGCATACCACCAGAGATCTCTCCAGGGAATTTGACGAGGTGGTCCTTCAACCCGACCAGCTCTGCCTTCTCATACACCACATCCGCAATTTCGGACTCTGAAAGCTTGGTGTGTTCACGCAAAGGAAAAGCAATATTGTCGTACAAGCTCATTGAACCGAAAAGAGCGCCGTCCTGGAACATGACGCCCATTTTCATTCGGGTCTTGTATAGAGCCTTCTCTGAAAGTTGAACAATGTCTTCCCCATCAATGAGGATCTCGCCCTCTTCGGGCTTCATCAGACCAATCACGTTTCGGAGAAGAACTGTTTTTCCTGTTCCGGATGGTCCCATAATATAGGTGATGGCACCACGGCGCACATTGAAACTGATATCTTCAAGTACTTGATGTGACCCGAATCGCTTGGAAACTCCCTTGACTTCAATAGATACGTCGCTCACTTGACTTCCCGTCCCCTCGCACTTCATCCCGGCCTATCGCCACGAAGGGAGACCTCGAAACCCCTCGGTGCGCGTTCCGCTTCAACTGCGTCGCCCCTTCGAGCAGTCGACCAGGTCGATCGCTCTGACTGCTCGCGCTCCAGCCTCAACCCATATCAAAAGCGCCGTATCCATGTTTTCAACAGCACAGTTTCCACAGCAAACCACGAAAACCCTCTTGACAGGAAAAGTAATACGCTTAAAGCGGTATAATCATGCCGGATTCAGCATATCGGTCTTCACACGAAAATTGCCGAAACCAAAATTTAAAAAAGGGAAAAGGCCTGATTTAGCAAGCTTCGCACGATTGATCGTACGCGAAAATCGGCACTAGAACAAAAATCTACAAACAACTTAAGACACAAAAACTCATATCTTTCTCCCACAAAACCACCCGAAGTACCAGGTCGGCAAGGAAAGAAATGCCTATGAAAAAGGGAGCGAACACAGCATAATTTTCGTGTTTTTGCTATCCGATGATGCCGTGACTGAGTTCTGCCACCCCACAGAGGAGGAGAACTCAGTCACAACAGAACAGCGAATCAGGCGGGACTGCAAAAGCAAATTTGGAAGCTGTGCTATCCCAACCGACAGCGAGTGCCATCGGGGCGCAGAGAAACCTTTGGGGCCGGACTGCCTGTCAAATGCTCCGCCATTCGACAGCCGTTATCTACTCGGCTACTCTGCCCCTGCGACAGGTACCGACGGAGCAACCGGCCACCGTGTCACACGACACACGATATTCGCATCTCATAAAAACTGAGTCAAGGACTCCTCTCACTGCACCCCGACCGCTTATCTCCTGGTGGCTATCTTTCGAGGTCAGGGGGTTCATAAAACCAGATAAATCTACATCTTTCATGCCAAAATAGACAGTGAGGCATCCGCGGTAGCGGAAATTCCCACTTCAGAGACCTTCTCCATTTGCCCCATCCCAAGAAAAACCCAGGAACCCATACGTTTTTCTTTTGAAATTCATACGAAAAAACAGTCCGGCAAAAATGCTATCTCTCAAAAAAGGCGGCGGGCTGCTTGCACAGTGCGCACGTAGTGTTCACTCACTCGGTACAATCCATGCTTACGCGTTGCGCCAAGCCCTTGAAAATAGCTACCGACAGCCAAACGCTCGTCACCACCGGTCTTCCCCAAAAGCCAATCAAGATAAGCTGTGCCTCCCCGCACATTCTCATCATATTGCAGGGGATCCACGCTCTCCCGTACAACATAGTCTTCAAGCCATTGGGCAGTAGAGGGCATAAGCTGCATCACGCCGAGAGCACCTGCTTTGGAGATCACATCCTGGCGATGACCGGACTCTACCCAAGCCAGCCCCTTTACCAGGTCTCCTGCCAGCCCGTAGTGATCGGCCCACGCTTCCAAGGAATTCTCTACATCCCCCCGCGAAACAGAAGAAGAACGGGGCATCTCCCTCTGCTCTTGTCTTCCTGCCTGAGACCCAGAAGTTTCCGCAGCAGAAGCGTTTCTGACACCGCTAACTTTCAAAGCCTGACCAGGAAAAATCACATCTTGCAGGAGACCATTCAGGCTCTTCAACGAAGACACAGAAATCTGATGACGGCGCGCCACATCCCACAAAGTGTCTCCTGACTGCACGGTATATTCCCCCGTATTCGCAGAAACACTTCGATTCGATTGAGACGGAGACCCCCCACTTCCTGGGATGACGAGCTTCTGACCAACTCGGATCACTCCATCATCACCAAGTCCGTTTGCCTGTATGAAAGACCGAACGGAAACCCCGGCGCGCCCGGCAATACCAATCACCGTATCTCCAGGGCGCACAACATACACGCCTGCATCCAGGGTTTTCTCAGAGGAAAAAGAACGATTGGCCCGGCTTGTTTTTTTACTCCAGTTGGGAATGGTAAGAGTCTGACCTTCCCAAATCACATATGGAGAAACGAGGTTATTCGCCTCAACAACTGCGTTTGTCGAGAGTCCTGCGCGAGCAGCAATACCACCGATAGTATCTCCAGCTTGCACACGGTAAGTACCTGCCTGAACTGGAGCTGTACCCTGCTTTACGGCAATAGGCCGACTACCTAATGCCGGCGACGAGAAAATGAATGATAGAGAAAGGGCGAAAGCAACGCTCACAGAAGCCGCTGCTCTTCTCACAGGAGTGCGCCGACTTTCTCTCATGGCCACCATACCCTTCCTTTTTCAGACAGATCTGCCTCGCTCATCGCTGAGAAGAACCTGATTCATAGCGTATTCAGAGTGTGTAGACCCAAACTCCCGGTCCGCAACACTATGAGGACATCTTCCAAGCAATGCAGGAAACAGGATGAAAAACAACCGTCCGCTTCAGACAGAAACGACTTACGGCGATCATCGACGAAAGGGATGCGCTTCTTAACTCGTTCATCCTGCATCCCCGTAGAACATTCACAAATACGACTCTTTCCGCATTAACCATGATACTTCGATAAATACTCTCAAAAAGGAAAAAGGATGAAAATCATCTCAAAAAAGGTCTGATCTTCCTGAAAAACTACATACAGCAAAAATGAAGCTTCACATACTGGGCAGGTTTCCAGCTTTCGCGCAGGAAAAAAGATTCAAGGACAAAAACAATGGAGCATTATCCCGCTCCCACAGCAAACAACAGACGTCCTGGTCGCACGGCTACCAATGCAGGAAGCCTCCCCGCATCCACCCCGTCAACAAGCAGACGTCCGCTCCCTTTCAGCTCTATTTGTTCCGGATGGTATTCCCGCACAAAGGGATGCGGGAGCCAAGTTCCCCTTGGCATCCGCGGCAACATTCGCCACACTTGCCAGGCAGGACCTTCAAAAACAAACAGGTCCAGTTTTCCGTCACCAGGATGCGCTCTCGGCGCCACATCGAGGTCAGAAACAAACTCCCCGTTACCTATAAGCAGGCCAGATGCTTGGAAAGAACGCTGCACTGATCCCATAGACAAATCGAGAGAACGACGAAACGGTGACAACCCAGCCAGACGCAACGCTTGCCGCCACCGCCCCTTCTTCCCTGCGACCAACCCTGCTATTCGCCCAAAACCCCACCAGACAGCATTCACCGCCTCAACTCTCACTGCTCCCGACGATACGACAGAAACAGTGTCAAGCTGCTCTTCTCCCCCTTTCGCCAGAACCGATGCGTAACGGGATACACCACCTGACATGCCAAAAGAACGAGGAAGACTCGCAGGACCACCAGCGTATCCCACCAGAACACCAGACCACTCCGCAGTTCCAGTCGCGACTGCGAACCAGGCCGGGTCACCTCCTAAACAAGCAAAAAACCGGTTGCCCTCAGCAACAGATTGACGAACTGCCTCGGCCAACTGCCAGGGGTTACGTCGCGACAAGATTTCGACAGGGGGTTCCGGCAACACAGCAAGAAACTCATCAAGTAGCCGGTGACCTGCTCGATCAACAACAAGTACCGGCGCCCCTTGCGTCCGCTGCCATCCTTTTTCCATTAGCTTTCCATTAGCCAAACACCCCGCTCGCCAAACACCCCGCACTAAAAAGATGCAGCACGACGACAAGCACACAAAATTTGCCTCGAGTGCCTTTTCACTGCTCCTCACTTCCCTTTGCCGATTTTCTGCCACGTTCTTCATTGAAAAAGAAATATCCCACGAGGACTGCACCAAAATAGAAAATGGTCATGGGTACGACCATGAAGAGAAGAGTGATTGGATCTTGAGATGGAGTGACAACTGCAGCAAAAGCTGTCGTCCCGACAAGAGCATACCGCCATGTGCCAAAAAGCTGTCGCCAGGTAATCAGCCTTGTTGCCATAAGCAAAACCAGCAACATCGGAAACTGGAAAGTGACACCAAAGGCCAGCATAAGAAAACTAAAAAAACTAAAGTACTCATTTGCTCGCAGCTGAAAATTAAAGTCTTCACCTGCTACGGAAATCAAAAAATCGAGAGCCCTCGGCATCGTGTAATAACCCAAAGCAATACCAACACAAAAAAAGAAAAAAGCAACCGGCACAACAGGAGCAGCCCACCGCTTCTCTCGTTTTGTCAGCCCTGGAGAGATGAATCCCCAAATCTCTCGGAGAATAAACGGCATTGCTATACCAAATCCAGCATAAGCAGAAACCTTCAATTTCACGCTCAAACCTTCAGTTGGATTATCGAGACGAAGCGAACAGTGTTCTACTTGCTCAGCAGTAAACATCGATTCTCCGCGCGCGAAAGCTTCCCGGATCGAATCACACCAAGGATGCAGCATAAATTCAATCAGATGATCGTAAAGAAAAAGCGCCACCACAAACGCCACAAAAACATACACTGCTATACGCAAAATTCGAGAACGGAACTCTTCAAGATGCCCCATGAGCGACATACGGGCTTCAGGGTTGTCTTTGGGTTTGCCGAAACGGAGTGGCAATTTCATCGCGAACGTGCCTCACTCCCTTCTGCTGCTTCTTCTTCTGTACTTTCGTCTGTCTCTTTATCGAAGGAATGCTGCTCTCCCACGACAGGATCAATATTTGCCGTTGCCGAACGCACAGCATTGAGTAGGTCTTCCGAAAAACGACGCGAAACAACCGGAGAAGCCAGAACAGAATCCGGCATAGATAGTCCAGCTACTGACAAACGTCGCGATACTGTGCCTGCTCCACCCACCACTTCTACATCAGGCATGACCGTTTCCGCGACCCCAGATACAAATGAAACAAAAGATTCCTGCTGACCCGGAGGTTTTTCGTCTTCAGCTCTGCGCGCATACGGCGTCTCCATCTCTTCATTACTTCCCGCAACGACAGCAGAAGAGGCAATACCTGCGGAATCAAGACCTCCAGGAGTCTCCAATACTCCCCTCATATCCACAGCATCTCTCAGGTCTTTTCGTATACCGGAAACCTGCTCACGGAAATCCTCAAGATCTGGCATATCACGTAGTTCAGTCTTTACCGCTTCGCTTTGCCGTTTTACTTCGCGGATAGCCTCTCCCAGCTTTCTCGCAGCATCAGGCAAACGCTTGGGCCCTAGAAACACGAGAGCAACAAGAAGAATGACAAAAATCTCAGGAATGCCCAACTGGGGCGACATATTGTCCTCGTTCAATCCAACAGACAAGGGCAGGACCAGCCCCACAACATCAGTCTCACCTTACCCGATCAGAAGGCCAGTCACACAGAGGCTGCTCGCAACTCCATCTCGAGAAAGAGACGCCTCCCAAAAAAGATAATAAGAAGATATACTACTATAAACAAGCGACCCTGACATACAACCTTCTTTACCCCAAAAATCCCCCGGCGTTATCGCATCCCAGAAAAAACCATACAAACTCTACCCTTGTACAGATTTTTTCGCTCCCCGCCAAATCTCGCCCTTTTCCAAGATCTGCTCGCATCAGGGTCCTCGCGCAAAATATTCGCTCAGACCACAGAAAACAATTTAGGCCAGAATCTGTTCCATCCAATCGTCCCGCTGCAATACAAGATGGAAATCCAGAATATCATCGTAATTGATACGAGCACCTCCTACCTCTTCGTAGAGTTCTGCAGGAAGATGCCAAATACGTAATTCTACCCCGCCGGCCACGAGTAATTGCACAATACGATCTTCAGCTGCCTTCGAGACGCGCATCTTGCACGAAGGACACTGGAAACAATAAGAACCTGACCGATCTTCCGCGCAGATCCGCACTTGCATCGCCTCGCGAGAAATGACGACATCCCCACAGTCTGGACATGTTGCGCGAATATTCATCGTCCCACAAATCCTTCCGTGCCCTTTGAGGTGTTCTTTGAAACGGCATCTTCCACCCAGAACTTAAGCGCAGTCCCCATCAAACTGTCACAGAAAATACAACATCCACTACATAAAGCAGGTCCCTCAAGAAGATCAGAAAAACAACCGAAAAAAGCGAAAAGCCTTCCAGCGTACACTATTTTCTCCGAAAAGAGAAACTCGCAGAAGTATGAAAACCGCTTCACAGACAGCGCAAACAACGACCGACTATTCCACAGCACTCTCCCGCGCCATCGCTGCCTTGATAAGACAACCAGAACATGCTCTCCAATGCATCTTGCAACAGACAGGCGCCCTATTTGGTACGCAACATGTCGGCGTCTTTCGCATGAGCGCTCGGGGCACTCTACTTCCCGTTGAAGGAAGTACTGACTCCGACATGCTCCATGCTGCACATAACGCCTGGAAATCTCAAACTATCTTCTCATTCTCGCCAGACACTCCGAAACCAGCATCTCCTGGTTCGGCCTCCCCCGGCAAATCAACAACAGAAACCCGCGGTCTGATCGTGGCTGCACCTGCACAGTTACACAACCGCCTCGTCGCTGTTCTTACTATCTATGTTCCTTCACTCTCGAAAAAAACTCCTCTCTCCCCCCAACACCAAACACTCCTTAAAAGTTTCGCGGATCTCACCGCACTCACTTTTCAGCGAGCACAAGCAAAAGACATCGAATCAGTACTTAGTGTCAATGACCGGATCAACACTCTCGAAACGATCCAAGACCTCCTCACAATCCTCACAGACGAGATCCAAACTACTCTGCGAGGAACAGGCAGTTTGGCGTACTTGTTTCACGAAGATACGCAAGATATAGAAACCGCTCTTTTCCAGTCGCTGCCCCGCGATGTTGTCGAAGCCACACTACAAAACCCCGCCTTTACTGCCTTGTATCAATGCAGTAGTGCACAGGTAGACACACCTTCTAGAAACGGCCCATTTCACGCTTTCCTCAACGTCGCCAACGCCATCGTAACGGTCCCTTTACGCTTTCAAAACAAGACCATCGGTCTTGTTTGCATTAGCCTGCAAGACGCGGCACTTCCTGATCCCGACCTCCTCAACCTCCTCGCTCTTCTTGGTCGCCAAGCCGGAACCGCAGTATGTGCCACAAGGTTACGCGAAAAAAACACTTCCCAAAACGCCCTACTGACTGGTCTCGCTTCTGCTCTCACTAACCCACTCATCATTGCAGACAAACATGGGCGATTTCGGCTGATTAATTCTGCTGCGGAAATCGCACTCAACGTATCGAACGACTTCGAATACGAACATCGAATCGAAAACCGACTTCCTCATGGCTTAGATAAAATGCTTCTAGAGGGAGAACCAAGAACTCTTGACGTTCATCTTGTAAACCCAGTTCCCCGCCATTATCGAGCACAAATCACCGAAGCAACTGTAAAAAATGGCGAAAATATAGGACGCTTTCTCCTGCTCACAGACCAAACATCTATTGAGAAGGCACAAAGAACTCAAGCCGACTTCGTCTCCATCATCGGCCACGAGTTACGCACTCCACTCACTCTTGTAAAAGGCTTTACAAGAACTCTGATTCGGCGAGGAGAACATCTTCCCCCCGATACCGTGAAAGAAGCGCTCAAAGCCATCGAAACACACGCGCAGCGCCTCGACCACCTTATTGAAGATCTGCTCTTTCTTGCCCAAGAAGAACACGAGCCACCGGCACTCCATTGTGAAGAAGCCGATCTCGTGTCTTTTACACGGGACTATGTGAAAATCGTTGCCCAACGTAAACATCAGGAACAACCAGATCGGAAAATCCTTTTCCGATCACACATCCCAGACCTCTCTCTGCTGTTCGACCGGGCCAAAATCGCAAGAATTCTCCACCATCTCATTGACAACGCGCTAGAGCACTCCGAGGACACTGTCACTATTGAAATCCGAAACGAACACCCGTATGCCAGGATCTCAATAGAAGACCAAGGAATTGGCATCTACTCCGGTGATCTCGAAATCATTTTTAACCGTTTTACTCAAGGCAACAGATCTTCATCTCAGGAGCACAAAGGCATGGGAATCGGCCTCCATATCTGCAAACGGCTCGCCGAAGCCCACGGTGGCGATATCAACGTGAAATCCAATCTCGGCAAAGGATCCCAATTTAGCTTACTGCTTCCCATAGAAAAGAGTTCTCCTCCCATCGAGGAAACCACGATCAGAACATCCGAATCGAAAAAGAACACAAAAAAAAAGTCAACCCAATGCTGACCCCGCAGCTGCCCAATCAAACCGACCTCACCATCACCACAAACACTTAAAAGTCACAACTGGCCAGATCGAGTCGGATCGAGCGTTCTGCAGCTCCTCCAGAAAATACCCGAGTATTTTCTCTTAGTCCTCGCTCGTTTTGTCTTCACGCACCGCATCATAAAGCGCACGAGTCACCTGGGCCCGCTCCCGCCATGCGCGATCTAGATAAAGGGGCGCAAGCACTTCGGCATCCGGACCAATTTGACACAATAACGACACCAGACGCATCTCGTGAGGAACAGAAAGAACAATCCGAAGACGCCCATCTCCCAGATAATCACACTCATCAAAGGGGTATTTCTCAGCCACCCAACCACTGCCAGGAGGAAACAAGAGTACAGTCTGCAAATGATCTGCAACAGATCGATAGCCGAACTCCTCCCATTGTCGGTCTTCTACAAACCGCTCACCTGTATGCCGGAAATCTCGCATTCGATCAACCCGTAATGTCCGAAGCCCATTTGCCAAACGACACCAAACATCGAGATACCAGACTCCCTGCTCCATGAAAAGACGACCAGGCTCAACCTCTCGTTCTTGTTCAACATCGCGGGAATAAGACCAGTAACGAACGTTGAGGACCTGACGCCCTCGCACTGCAGCCTGCAACAAGTCAAGCCTGTCGTCCACACGATGAGCAGCGACAGCAAGATTCGCAGCACCGAGTACATCGGACAACTTCTCGGCCGCACTCGTCAGCTCCNGCGCATCAGAGAAATCCNCAAAGGCAAGTGCCATTCGCGCGCTCAAAAGCGAACGCAAGGCTTCTTCTCGCGAAATTCCCGACGAACGGGTCAAAGGTTTCACCCCGAAAAGCCACACACGATCTTCGCGAATCTCCACCTCGAAAAGATCGCCTGGAGCATAGGGAGGCAATCCACAAAGAAAAAGAAGTCCAAGGTCATCAAAAAAAGCATGCCGATCGAGAGAAAAATGTCGGCAAACATCACTGACCAAAACTCCTGGACGAGCCGCTAAAAAAGAAGCTATCGCCAAAATACGCCGCATACGACGCAAAGTGCGATTCCCCTGAGAATCAGCTTCCTCGCCCACTTTCCCCGCTCCATTCATTGGGAACTGCCCTATTCCTACCTATACGACAACCGCCCCACTTCCTAGACACCGATGTCTTCCTCGCTCCATCAATCACACAGATCTCCACTATCCAGCTCCGCCCCCAACTGATCTGCTTCAGGGTAACCTGCGCCAACCGGCCTCACCTCAAGCCCATCAAAAGGAGGAATTTCCCTCAGAGAAAGCCGAGAATTCGCCATCTCATCAAGACGCCGGCAAACCTCGGCACGAAGACTGGCGGGAGCAAGAAGAATCACACGGTCAAGCAAAGAAAGGACCCAAGAGAGGAAAGCTTCCTCATGACGGACAATGACTTGTAATACCGGCCAGTTTGTACCCTCGACCACAATATTCTGGCCCGTTTCACGACCCTGAGCTTGAGGGCCGACCCACCACATCCATTCGGGGTCCACAGCCATACGAACCAAAATCTTGGGTCCTGTCCCAATGGACCAGCCGCAGTCGGGAACCGGAGCGAAGGTCTGTGCAGTAGGAAATGCAAAAGCATGTGCTCCTCCAGACGAAACATCCCCTTTCACACGATCCAAGCGAAACGTCCGAAGATCGCCAGAATCCAAGTCCAGACCAGTGACGTACCATCTTCCACGGCGAAAAGCTAGTCCGTACGGATGAATCTGTCTGCGAGACACTGCCCCCGTCGTGCCAGAACGGTATGCAAACACCAACTGCCTACAATCCGAAACCGCACGGAGAAACACCTCCAATAGCTTAGGAGGAGAAGGCAAAGACTGTGCCGCGCGTGCATCATCTCGAGGTTTTTGCTCTGAAGAGTCTGCAGGAGAAACCTTGCCGGCACAAGCAACACTTGCAATATTCGTCGCCGGCGTTTCCACTTCCATAGAGTCGTTTGGCAAGTAGCCCCAAACGGCAGCTGAAGCAACTGCCAGTGCGCTCTTTTCTTCCAAGGTCAAACCAGGATCTGTGACGAAATTCCCCACCGGAAGGCGATAGCCTATATTTCCAGGAGCAAAACCCCTTAAAGTATCAATACTCTCAGCCTGTAAAGAAAAACCTAGATCACGCAATACGACCTTATCCCGCTCAAACAAGCGGCGCGCAGCTTCCGCGGAAGTGTCATAGCCAGGCACTTGCTCCACAATCTCACGTTGCGACAAAGGCCGACTCGTATCTGACAAAAGCGCTATCAGATTGACAAGACGCTCAAGACGACGCACAGAGGGAATCTCCCTTGTCAAAAAAAATCGGCGGCGAGAACAGGGCTCAGTTTCAGCCCCTCGCCCATATCTCCCCGAAAAAAGAGGCAGATTCCCCACAGAAATCAAAAAACTCTTTCCCAAGAGAAATACGAAGACATATTATACCTGACAGAAGGAAGACAGGTTCCGAAAACCGAAATCCGTCACCAGTTTCACCCCTCAAACAACAGAGGAGTAGGGTCTTCCCTTATGGAGGTTGCAATGCCCTCTGATTATCGAGGAAAAATCAAGGGAGACCCCAGGCTCATCACCATCCTCACCGATGTCATACACCGAGGTTTCCCTCACAAGCATCAGTACGCGCCCATCACCCCCCTTGAAATCCGATGGAACAATCGGCTGCGTTCCACTGTCGGGCGGGTTTATTGGGGAGGACCTCTCACTCTCATAGAGATTTCTCCCACCTACCATCGGGCCCACCCTGACGAACTCATCGAAACCATCACCCACGAGTTCGCGCACGTTCTTCACCCCGATGTTGGACACGCAAAACCTTGGCAAGAAGAATTCTCCCACGCTCTCGAACGCCTCGGCATACCGGTACCCTCACGCCTCTCAACAGCGCGCCATCCCGCCCCACACCACGGACGATACCTTTGGCTTTGCATAGCCTGCGGTAACACCGTGGGAAAGCGTTCTCGCCGGGCACCACAAGAAGTGGCCATGCGAAGCACCTGTTGCCAAGCTCCCATCTTGGTTCACGACTGCCAAACAGGACGTATCGCGCCCGAACGTCGACACAAAGTAAGCTGCCGCCAATGCCAAGTACACTACCGAGCATACAACCACATCGAAGACGCGCAACGTTTTGCGGGACGGCATCAATGCCAGTGCGGCCAAAAGCTCACCATCCAACGACCACTCACAAAATAACCTAGACAGTCCCAGCACTTTCCTTACAACAAACCCCAACGTCTCCATAAAAAGATTTTCGTTTCGTAGAGAAGTTTCCGAACTCCGTCGACAAGGAGGGATTCCGTCCGGCCAAACACCCTCCTTCCATTTCAGGTTGCAACCCCTGACACCGAAATACCTTGACATTTTAGTACTTTAATTCGGTAATCCCAAAAAAGAGAGAAGAAGGAAGCTCATCAATGAGCTTCCTTCGACGATTCCTGTTCGAGAAAAACAACAGGTGGCAAAGAAATAGCCGCATCGGACACCAAAGCACCTAAGCGCGCTCCTGCAGACGCAGCAGCCTCCCAAAAGAGTGGGTCTTCGTCAACGCCCCGTCCCATAGAACGTGGCACAACCCCAGCTTGCTCGAGCGGGACACGCCACTCCCCCGTCACCGATGAGACAATCTCATAACGGTCAGCAACTCCCTCAGACAACAGTTTCTCGGACAACAGCTCCCCCATTGCTCCAGAGGGCACTGCAATCTCACCAATCCGTCGACCAGGACTGCCAAAAGTAAAAGCCGTCATCGTATGATGACTCACTCCCCTGTGCCGTACACGCTGATCCGCCTCGCTTGCCCGCACAACCCCGACAGGCATGCCCTTTACACCAGCAACTGTCTCCATAAGAGCAGCCACTTCAAGCGCACTAAAACCCATCTTAGTACCAGTTCCCACGACACCAGGGCCCATCCCCACCACTACAGCATCGGCTTCACACACATATCGGGCCACAAGCAAACCCGACGCCACAGTCACCGATTCATACTCGCCACCAAAAGCCTGGCCAGTACTTACTGTGGTACACAAAAGATCATACGCTCGTAGTTGGGAGACAAGATCAGAAAGAGTCAAAGGGAGAGAGGCCGCGTCCGTCATCACATAAGCAAGACGAGCACCAGGCGCACTCGCTGCAAAAGCTCCCGCTACTGCCGCAATTTGCGAATGAAGACCACATACGGCAACAGGCATACCGTCCACTGTATCGACAGTGGCCAAAAGATCGTGATGAGAAGACTCCTGCGACGAGGCCGCCAAAACCGGAGTCTGACAAGAAGAATAACGCATCTTCATGATATGGCCGGCAGGAACAGAGGCAATCTCTCTATTCGACAAATTCCAGTGGACGATATGCCAGCCACCAGTACCTAAACCGAGTTCAACTGCAGAAGTGTTACAGACAATCTCATCATTTACTGCCACAGCACCAAGCAAATCTGTGTAATTCACAGCCTTACTCGGCGCCTTCTCACCATCGAGCAAAACAGTAAGACGTTGAAGACCAGGACGCGTAGAAAGAATGGACTGGACGAATCCAGTACGAAAAGTAGGCATGCCTCCGACCCTAGTCAAAACAGGCAGTCTCCCTCCCACAACACGCCTTCAAGAAACCCCAACCCCCAGTCACCCCAGAGCCCAGGCGACAACCCAGAACGACAACCCAGGCCCGACCCCACAAACCCATGGGTGCACTACCCGCAACCAACCACCGAAACCGCACCCAGACCTCGGGTTGGAAAACAACGGTGATGTCCTCAAAGAAAAACAATCCGTCTACGAAAAACAGTGACGGCCTAGAGAAAACAAGGATCTGTGTAGATGATGAGGTGCGCGGAAAAAGGAGCAAGTACGCACACTACACACCCAAAAAAA
>JGI24023J19991_10000516_pt1 | contig 29744 bp, 26 predicted proteins | sample Cruoilmetagenom1_FD_19991 | JGI IMG/M metagenome (IMG submission 19991) | reverse complement strand
ATCCTTCATCGATAAGGTCACCTTTTCTGTTACGTGTAAGACCTTGCTCGTTGATGCGGCTTACAGATGCGAATGTAAGTTCACTTCCTCCATGACAGTTTAGACAACGTCCTTCTGCATCAGCTAAGTGAAAACCAACTATCTCTTGTTCTGTGAGTGCAGATTTGTCACCTTCTAGGTATTGGTCAACACGTGTATTATCTGAGACGAGTGTCGCTTCATAGAGTTGTACGGCTAAACCAAAGTAGAGTGAAAAGTTAAGTTCCATCTGTGTATGTTCAGTACCATCTGCTAAAGTGATAATGTCATTTGAACTCCACCATTCAGGTTGGAAGGCAGAACTGATCATAGAAGAGTAACTTGCGACACTTAAGCCTGTGCCATCAGCAGCTGCGAGTTTACCTAAAACACTGTCTGTCGAAGAGACATTTTGATATGCGAGAGGATTGGTTGCCAAGATCTGACGGGTTCTTTCACCCACTCTTTGACTTTGTAGTTGAGAAGTTCCAGCATCTGTACTTAAAATCTCTACACCCACATCTGACCATGTCCGTCCATCTGCAGACATTTCAATGTTACTGGTAATGGGGTCTGTGGCCTGTGATGCTAAAGAAGAGTTGTCGATGCTAACTTGAACAGCTGTTGCTTTTCCATCTATAACTTTATAGACAAAAGCATTTTTATCTGCATCTCCATGGGTATTTTTACCATTAAAAATGTTGCTTGCACGGCCGTCCCAGAATTGACGATGGTTAAATACGGCATTGATTACTGTTGGTGAATTTCTGGCTTGAACACGTCTTGTGTTGGTGCCTCCTACCTCAAATCCATCTGGGTCAGGAAGAAGCTCTTCTTCTCCTGCTTCAGTAAATAACGAGTAGTGTACCCCTTGAGAACCCAAAACATCATCTGTATCACGTAATACATTTGATATAAATAACTTCGAGTCAGCTTTCACGTGGCGTGGGAAGTCTGATTCACTTAAGTGATAATTTGGACCCTGCTCACTGTCAAACTCGTTACTTGAGTTTGAAGTTCCATCTTGATTTGAATGTGCAAAACCTGGGTTTATCTGGTTTTTGGCACGGTTATCTGCACCAGCACTAAAGTGACATGAGGCACAAGCTGTCGCACCGTCACTTCCTAGCTGCATATCCCAAAAAAGTGCTTTACCCAAGGCTATGGCCTTGTCTTTATCTTTTACATAGACATTCAAGTTTGTAGGTTCAGGAATGGGTACATTTTTGAGTGATGTGATCTCTGGTCGTATACTTCGTTCACCACTTGCTATCTCAGATAATATCTGTTCAGTCATATCGGCATGTACTTGTGTGAACAAGAGTGTTGTTCCTATAAATAATGGTCTTAAATATTTTGATTTCATAATATATTCCTTTGGTATTTATATGAAATGATATGCTTAAAGTATGAAGTGAGTATGAAGTAATAGTATTGATGAAAAGTTTGTGATTGGGTTTTATTATTATGTATGTTTTGTAAAGTGAAGAATAGTGGAGAGTGTAGGGATATTCTATCCCTACGCTGGATTATACGGTTTTTGAACTATCAACATGCCGTGACTTCAACTTCCCTTCCATGCTCAAGTAGGAGTTTAATGCACCTATGTAGGCTCTGGCACTTGCTAACATTGTATCGATGTTTAATCCATGTCCTATGATGGCCGGCTCACCGTTAAATGAAACTTTAACCGTAACATTTGCCAAAGCATCTTTACCTTCAGAGACTGACTTTACTTTATAGTCATCCAATCTACCTTCATACCCAGAAATGCGGTCTATAGTTTTAAAGATGGCATCTATGGTACCTTCTCCTATGCCTGCTTCTATGATCTCATTGTTGTCTTTTTTTATCTTGACTGCCGCAGATGGTACACCACTTGAGCAGTCCATTAACTGCAATGAGACCAACTCATAGACTTGTGTGGCTTTGGTCATCTCGTTGGTAACTAAAGCGCGTAAGTCATCATCGTAGATATCTTTTTTTCTATCAGCTAAAATTTTAAAACGTTCAAAAGATGCATTTAACGCTTCATCAACCAATGAAAAGCCTAATTTATGCAATTTGTCTTTAAATGCTGCACGTCCTGAGTGTTTACCTAACACTAAAGTATCATCCATATCTAAACCTATGTCAGCTGGGGAGATGATCTCATAAGTAGATTTGTTTTTTAACATGCCGTCTTGGTGTATGCCAGATTCATGCGCAAAGGCATTTTTACCTACGATGGCTTTGTTGGGTTGTGGTTCAATACCTGTGATATTGGCTATCAAGCGTGAACTTGGATAGATCTCTTTTGTATTGATATTGGTTTTATACTGAGAAAAGACATCAGAGCGTGTTTTTAACGCCATGACTATCTCTTCCAAGGCTGCATTCCCTGCACGTTCACCCAAACCGTTGATGGTACATTCTACCTGTCTGGCTCCATTGATAACCGCTTCCAAAGAGTTTGCCACACCTAAACCTAAGTCATTGTGGTTATGAACAGAAATGATGGCACGTCCCTCAACATAGTCGCTCATCTCTTTTACCATAGCACCTATCTCAAAGGGTAACCTAAATCCAACGGTGTCTGGTAAGTTGATGGTAGTTGCACCCGCTGCTATCACAGCATCAGAGATCTCTTTCATGAAGCCCATGTCTGAACGTCCTGCATCTTCACAAGAGAACTCTACATCCTCTACAAAAGTACGTGCATATTCTACTGCTCTTACAGCTCTTTTGATGACTTCATCGGGGGTCATCTTAAGCTTATGTTCCATATGTATACTTGATGTGGCGATGAATGTATGGATACGTTGCATTTTTGCTTTAGCAATGGCTTCACCTGCTGCTTTCACATCCGCATCTGTGGCTCTTGCCAAAGAACAAACAGTTGAGTTTGTGACTCTTTGTGATATTTTATCGATAGCATCAAAATCTCCTGGGCTTGCTGCTGCAAATCCTGCCTCAATGATATCTACACCCAAACGCTCTAACTGTGCAGCGATCTGGATCTTCTCTTCGGTGTTCATAGAAGCACCGGGACTTTGTTCACCATCTCTTAATGTGGTGTCAAATATTTTAATAATATTTTGGCTCATTTTATTACCTTAAATGTGTAAAAGCGATATTCGCTGAAAAAATTGTCTAATTTTACCGAAATAGTGGTTAATTAGAAACTAAAAAAGTGGAATTGTATGATTTATGATGTATTAGAGTGAGAGCAGCAGGAGAGTATTGTCTTTTGTAAAAATGGTATAGTTATTTATGATATTTTTCATAGTATTCTCCTGTTATTTTTTAGCAGTATACACTAAATGCAGACAAATAGCAATTATTTTTTGATGTTGACTTTTCATGAAAAGGACACTGTTGAGTAAATCTTAAAAATGTTAAGTGAGAAAAAGGTGCAGTAAAGCACTTTTTTCTAATTGATTGTTTTCACTGGAGATACTTTCGTTGTTAGTTCATACGATTACTCGTATTAGACATCGTTATCCGCTTCTTCTTCAGCCTTTGCTCTTGCTGCAGCAGCTGCTATTTTGTCGCCATGAGCAAGACGACTTTCAAGATTATTCTCTTCTTCATACTCAGCTATGATAGAACGTACTTTTTTACCTTCTATGACTTCAACATCTAAAAGTACAGCAGTCATATTTTCTATCGCTTGATGATATTCATTGAGTGTTTTCTTTACAAAATTATAGCGTTCATTAAGGGTGCTACGAATATAGTTATCCATATCTTCAGCCATTTTTTCACTATAGTCAGTACTTACTGCACCACCACCCAAGAATGAGTTTTGACTACGTGAAAGTACCATAAGCCCAGCTACATCAGTCATACCATATACTGAGATCATATCTTTTAAAATGGCGGTTGCACGGTCAAGGTCATTTCCTGCACCCGTACTGATCTCACCTATGAATACTTCTTCTGCTGCACGTCCACCAAGGAGTACATCTATCTCAGCCATAAGTTCATGTTTTTGCTTTAAAAATCTGTCTTCATCATCTGGAAGGTGCAGTGTATAACCAAGTGCACCAAGCCCTCTAGGGATGATAGAGACTTTAGTGACACGTGTTGCACCTTTAGTGAGTTCAGCCATAAGAGCATGTCCACTCTCGTGGTAAGCAACGATTTTTTTCTCAACTTCAGAGATTTTACGGTTTTTCTTTTCAAGTCCTACAAATGAACGTTCGATGGATTCTAAAAGATCAGATTGTTCTATCTCTTTTTTGTTGAAACGTCCTGCAAGAAGTGCTGCTTCGTTGATAATGTTTGCCAAGTCGGCACCAGCTAGTCCTGCTGTTTGTTTTGCAACGATTTTCAAGTCTACAGTAGAAGAGAGTTTTACACCTTTAGAATGTACTTTTAAGATGGCTAAACGACCATCATAGTCTGGCTTATCAACAAGTACTTGTCTGTCAAAACGTCCTGCTCTAAGAAGGGCAGCATCTAGTGTTTCAGGCCTATTGGTTGCAGCGAGAACAATGACAGGGGTATCTGTACCAAAACCATCCATCTCTGCAAGGAGTTGGTTGAGTGTTTGCTCTCTTTCATCATTTCCACCCATCTGTCCACCAGATGCACGAGATTTACCGATAGCATCTATCTCATCAATAAAGATGATAGAAGGAGCTTCTTTTTTAGCTTGTGCAAAAAGGTCACGTACACGAGATGCACCTACCCCCACAAACATTTCGATGAACCCTGAACCTGAGACTGAAAAGAACGGTACTGAGGCTTCACCTGCCACAGCTTTGGCAAGTAACGTTTTACCTGTACCAGGAGGGCCTACTAAGAGTAAACCTTTTGGTATCTTTGCACCAAGTTCCATGTAACGTTCTGGAAATTTAAGGAAATCAACTATCTCTTTGACCTCATCTTTGGCTTCTTCTACCCCTTGAACATCGGAAAACTTAGTCTCTGGTTTCTCTGAGTTGATGAGTTTATCCGCTTTACCCGGATTACCAAGCATCCCGCCCATGCCTTTAGACATACGCTTAGCTAAGAAGATCCAGATACCAAAAAATATGAGGATAGGAAGTAAAGACCCAACGAGGTCAGAGAAGAAACCACCACCCATAATACCCTCATAACTAATGCCTTTTTTCTCTAAAAGAGGGATGAGGTCTTTGTCATATGTAGGTACATTTTGGGCTACAAAGCGAATGGTTCTACCATTATCATCTGCAATGGCTTCTATGGTGGTTGGCGTCAGTTTGACACCTTTTATAGTACCTTTTTCAATCTCTGCTTTAATCTCAGAGTATTTGACAGATTTTGTTTGTGTGACACTACTGTTTGGGTTTAGCGTATTGCCTATACCTTGGCTGTCATCACCTATGAAAGCTTTAAACAAAAAGATAATCACAATGGCAAAGATGGCAAACGCCAAAAGAGGATTGTCATTGAAAAAGTTATTATTTTTGTCGTCGTTATTTTTGTTGTCGTTACTCATGTATCATTTACCTTTTGTAGACAAGTGTAACCCACTCATCTTTTTCTATTCTTTTTTCTAGTGTTAAGTCTGCAAAAGACTCTTGTACCAGTGCTTCTTTTTTGTCTAAGATACCAGAGAGTATCAGTAGACCATCTTTTTTACACGCAGACTTCAAGTCTTTAGCGATAAAACGAAGTACATCTGCGATGATGTTTGCTATGACTATATCATAGTTGTCTTCAGCTTTATCTATGGAGCCTTCCCAAAGCTTGTCGTAGGTCTCTTCATTGAGTAAAAAGTTTTCTTTACAGCTTTCTACTGAGACAGGATCCGTGTCACATAGTGCTACTTTAGCTCCAAGTTTTTTACACGCAAGTCCCAAGATACCAGAACCACACCCTACATCGATGACGCTAGCACCAGTCTTGACATACTCAGAGATGGACCAAAGACATGAGAATGTTGTTGCATGATGTCCTGAGCCAAAGGCTAGGGCAGGGTCTATTTTGATATTGATAAACTCTTCTTTAGGTTCATACCAGCTTGGGAAGATATAAAACTTTCCTGCTTCTATAGGTTGTACAGAGTCTTGATAACTTCTTATCCAGTCTACATTTTCTTTTTCTTCGAGTGTGTAGTCCATATCGATAGACCCGCCTAAAGTACCGGCTAATGATACAAGAGCATCTTTAACGAAAGTTAAATCAGATTGACCACGTACTATTATTTGACCTTTAGCAATCTCTACACCATCCCCTGCAATGTTTACCACAAAGTCAGCGATGAACTCTACGAAATCATCGTTCAGTGTGATGGTTAACTCGTGATATATTTTATCCATTTGTCGCCTCAAATGCTTCGCTGAGATCTAAAGTACCTTCATAAAATGCTTTACCCACGATAGTCCCATCTATGCCAGCTTCCATGAGAGCGTGAATGTCTGTCATATCTTTGAGTCCACCACTTGCGATAGTCTCTAAGCCTGAAGCTTCTTGTATCTCTTTGGTAAAGTCTATGTTTACCCCTGTCATCATACCATCACGTCCTACATCCGTACAGATGATGGCTTGCACACCACAAGCAGCGAATTCTTTGGCTAAGTCAGTGGCTTTCATGTTAGAAGTTTCAGCCCAACCTTCTACGGCGACCATCCCATCTATGGCATCTATGCCTACTACTATGGGGTACTTCGCTGCCATATCTTTGACAAACTGAGCATCTTTTACAGCTATGGAGCCTAAGATGAGCCTGTCTATACCAAGCTCTAAGTACATCTTGATGGTCTCCTCATCACGGATACCACCACCAAGTTCCAGTTTGAGGTTACAGTGTTTACGGATTTGTTTGATTTGCTCTAAGTTTTCTGGTTTTCCGGCAAATGCACCGTTGAGGTCTACAAGGTGTACCCATTCGCTTCCAAGTTCTTCAAATCGTTTAGCTACCTGCCAAGGCTCATCTGAGTAGATCTTTGCTGAGTCCATCAGCCCTTTACTTAGTCTTACGGCTTTTCCATCTTTGAGGTCGATTGCTGGGAGTATTGTCATGTGTTTTATTCCTATAACTTTGCGAAGTTTTCTATGATCTTTAAACCATTGTCATGGCTTTTCTCTGGGTGTGGCTGAATGCCATAAATGTTTCCGTTTTGTACAGCAGATACAAATTCGTATCCATAGTGTGTTTTTCCTATGGCATAGGTATCATCACAGACTGCATGGTATGAGTGAACAAAATAAAGATAAAAATCTTTAGCCAAACCATCAAAAATAGCTGTATCTTTTTGGACAAATAGTTCATTCCAACCCATATGCGGTACCTTCTGAGGGTGGTCAAACTTAGATTCATCAAAAGCAACCACTTTGCCAGGGATGAGTCCTAGTCCATCAGTAGAGCCAAACTCTTCGCTACTCTCAAAAAGAAGTTGCATCCCAAGACAGATCCCAAGTAGAGGCTTTCCTGAAGCAGCATAGTCTTTAACTGCTTTGTCCATACCGTTACTTTGTAGGTGTTCCATGGCATCTCCAAAAGCACCTACCCCTGGTAAAATGAGCTTGTCATACTGGGAGAGCTTGGAAGGGTCACTTTCTAGTGAAGCCTCTACACCGACTTTAGCAAAAGCATTGATGACAGAGGCAAGGTTACCCATGTTGTAATCGACGATACCTATCACGATTTTGTTCCTTTAGTAGTCTATAATTATCGTGATTATAACAAATTAAATTGAAAGCAGATATGTTGAGCCTCCATTCTTTAGTCTATTTGGGTAAAATAAGACTTAAAGGGATTGAGGTAATCATGAGAGAAAAGATAGAATATGCTTTAGTTAAAATGTTTTTATATATAGCCAAAATCATGCCTGTATTTGCTATATATACTCTGTTTAAGTGGATAACTCTCCTGGTTTATTATCTTGATGGGAAAAGGCGTAAATTGACTATCAAAAATCTGCAGATGGCCTATCCTAATAAAACATCTAGAGAAATTAAAGAACTTTCAAAAAAAGTTTATAGTGAACTTTCAAAAACAATTTCAGAGATACTATTGATGTTTGTTGATAGATTTGATATAGATGATGCTGTGACTAACAAAGAAGAAGTGATCGTGAAATTAAAAAAACTTTCCTTAGACACACCTCATGGTATCATCGCAATGACAGCACATTATTCAAATTGGGAGCTGTTGGCACATTTTTTGGCCAAACATGGTTTACCTATGATGGTCATTGGAAGAGAAGGCAATAATAAGCTTATTGAAAAACATATTACACAGACGTTTCGTAAAAAATATGGCAATGACACAGCAAACAAAAAGAAAGCTATTTTGGCAATGGTCAAAAAGTTAAGAAATGGTGGAAATGTAGGTATCTTGATCGATCAAAGATCGGGAATCAGGAATGGAATCATGGTAGATTTTTTTGGAAAACCTGCGGAAACAACAACGTCTATCGCATCGCTTAAATTGAAGTATGCTCCTAAGATAGTACCTTGCTTTGCTGTTAGAACAGAGGGTGGAAAGTATAAAATAGTGATTCAGGATCCTGTGGCATATAAAGCTGAAGAAGAAGTCGATGAGACAAAAAAGATTGAAAAAATGACAGCACATTATAATGACATTATGGAATCAATCATCAGAGAGCATCCTGAGCAATGGTTTTGGATGCATAATAGATGGAGAATATCCGTTTGAAAAAAAAAGTTTTAATACTTAGTGATGGGCGCATGGGTCATCTTAACCAATCTGTAGCATTTGCCAACTATATGGGTGCAGAGTATCATATTGTGCAAGTAGCATTCCGAACAAGATGGGCAAAAGGGGTTGCTGTTGTTTTGGATAATTTACATTTTTATACAAATACCCTTTATCGTCCATATAAAATTCCAGATGTTTTGTATGATGCAGTTGTTTCTGCAGGTTCAAGCACTTACTATCTTACTAAACTGATTGGCAAAAAATACGGTATCAAGTCCATTGTGATGATGCTTCCCAAAGGGTATCGTTATGATTTTGATCTTATTTTTGCACAAACACATGACATGCCTCCAAAGCGAGAGAACATTATAGAAATCCCTGTGAACTTTTCCCATGTTGAACCCAAAGGGATATATATGGCAGACAAAACATCTGTAGGTATTATTATTGGTGGGGATAACAAAGTATTTACATTTTCGATGGAAACATTGGAAATGCAACTTGAGTGGATCAAAAAATCTTATAAGGATTATGAGGTTGCGTTGACAACGTCTCCCCGTACCTCTGTTGAGGTAGAAAAGTTAGTTCAAAAGTATGGATTTGAATATATCCTTGTCTATAGTGATGATCCTGTGAACCCGATTGCTGATTTTTTAGAACAGTGTGAGACGGTATTCATTACAGCGGACAGTACTTCTATGATCTCTGAAGCGATTTCTTATGGTAAGGCAAATGTAGTGATATTGCCATTAGAGAGTAGTAAGAAAGAAAATAAATTTACACGCTTTATCTCTTCCTTGCAAAAACAAGGGTATCTACATATTTTTGACGGTACGGTAAAATATAAAAATCGCAAGATTAATTTTGTAAATATTGCCACAAAGGTACATATATGAAAATAGTACAAATATTGCCAGAGCTGAATGAAGGTGGGGTAGAGTATGATGTTCTGGAATTAAACAGAGAGTTGTCAAAACGTGGATATGAAAGTCTTGTTATCAGTAATGGTGGAAAATTGCTTTCGCAAATTGTAAGTGATGGGGGAGAACATATACAGGTAGATGTTTGCAGTAAAAATCCGTTGACAGCTTTTTTTAGAGTGTTAAAGTTAAAAAAAGTACTCAAAGGCATGCATCCAGATATTGTTCATGTTAGAAGTAGAGTACCCGCATGGTTGGTATATTTTGCCAATAGAAGTTTACAGCTAAAAGTTGTCAGTACGGTTCATGGGTTTAATAGTGTAAATGTGTATAGTTCTATTATGACAAAAGCAGAGAAAGTCATCTGTGTAAGCGGAAGTGTAAAAGCGTACATTCAAAAACATTATAAAATTGACAATGAGAAGATAGAAGTTTTTTCTGGTGGAATAGATACAAAACGTTTTGATCCTACAAAGATTGATAAAACTTTTGTAAAAGAGTTTAAAAACAGATATGCATTACATGATAAACTTATTATATCAAGTGTTGGTAGAGTTACGCAGTTAAAAGATTATGCGACCTTTATCCGTGCAATTCATATTTTAAAAAAAGAAGTTATAGATGTTGTCGGTCTTATAGTCGGTGGGGTAAGAGAAGATAAAAATGAGTATCACAAAAGTTTACTAAACTTGATTGAAGAACTCAATCTGGCCGATAACATTATTTTTACAGGCTCACAAACTAAAATGCCTGAGATATACCATAGTAGTGGTGTTGTAGTAAGCAGTTCAAAAAAACCTGAAAGTTTCGGGAGGTCTGTGGGAGAGGCAATCTCTGTAAATACTCCTGTCGTGGCCAGTAATCACGGAGGAGTAAAGGACATTATCATCGAAGGCCAACATGGTTACTTTTTTGAGGTGGGAGACTATAGAGGATTGGCTCATAAAATCATGTTGGCAAAAGATCTCAAAGTAGATGGTTTTGAGTATATAGATAAACACTTTTCTTTAGATCATTCAGTGGATAAAATGATATGTGAATATATAAAAATGGCGGATTAATTTTTTATTAATCCACCATTTTTATATTTATCTTTTATGTGAAAAGGTGCATGGTCTGTCAGTTTTTGTAAATCTATCTGTATTTCATACTCATGAAATTGTTCAAATAGCTCTTTTATATTTGTCGATTCACTGATAATATATGGGCTATGATCTTTTCTTCCTACCGAAAGAAAATAGTCTAAAAATTTAAATCCATCACCAATGACACCTTTTGAAAATTCAGCCCATAATGAAGGAATGCGGTAAGCATCTGAGATGATGATGCCGTGAAGAGAGCTTGAAACAATTTTTTCACAAGAGAGTACTTCATCAATAAAAGCAAATATATCAGGATTTTGGATATCTATTATTTTAACTTCATCATTTTGTTTGATCGTGTTAAACCATGGGAGTGCTTTATCCACAAAATGAGGAATAATTCCGAGTTTATGTGTTTTTTTCACTGAGGGGGAATAAAATTTTGGTAATAGTAGCGCTGGATCTCCATAGACTTCTGGACACGCTATGCCATCTTCGATGAGTTTGTTTCTACTTTTTGGACCTCGTACCGCACAAACTTTTTTAGGCTTTTCAAAACAGTGACTCTCTTCTGAAATAAAACCCACGCCCCATACAATAGTATCTTTTGTCGCGGATTCAAGAATGGAGCCAATGGTGATATAATGCATTTCAGGAGAGTAGGATTTAATCCACTGAACTGGCTTACCACTAAGTTCATTTAAAAGAATTGGATTTAAGCTATCGCCGAAATTTTGAGTTCTTTTTAACCAGAAAGCTTTTAATATATCTCCCTCATCTTTTTTGAATATCTTTACAAAGGATATGATTGTCCGATATAGTGCTATTTTTATTCTTTTTAGTAATTTATTTTTTGTATCTATTCTCAAACTAAAATCCATTCTATTCAAATATTTATATACTGCTATTATATATTGTTTTTTCTTTTTTAAAAACATAACAGTGTGTTTTGAGAATATTTTAGTTTTTCCAATGATTGTTTAGTCTACTTTTTGATATCATAATAATGATAGAGTATTGAAGATAAATTAAGATGTCAAATGCCTGAATTAATTAAAAGGTCAAGTTGATTGAAAAGGTATAAAGTGAAAATTTTAACTCTAGGCGACTGTAATACGTATCTAAATACTTATTTCAAAAATGGTATGTTGCTTAAAGAACTTAGCGAATGCAAAGATGTAGAATTTCAGAATTGTGGCTATACGATGTCCACTACACGAGAGATGGTACATTTTTTCAATGAATTTAAAACTGATGATACAGAGTTGATCTTGATTCAATATGGTTTAGTCGATTCTTGGAAAACGTTTAAACATGCACCTTATGTACTTTATTATCCCGATAATAAATTGAGAAAAATATATAGGAAAATAGTTAAGAAATATAAAAAAGTGACTAAAAAACTTGGATTATATGAATTGTTTGGATCTGAAAATACTGTGCCTTTAGAAGAGTATAGAAAAAATATAGAGTATGTCATTGGTTCATCAAAAAATAGTAAAATCTATCTTATTGACACGGTACCAAGTAAACAAATTTTTAGAAATGAAGAAATACAAAGGTATAACAAAGAATTGGACAAAATAGCAAAAGCGTATGACAATGTGTTTAGAATAAAATTATATGACCACTTTTTTTTACATATGGATGATTATTATGTCGATCATATACATTTGAACGATATAGGGTATGAATACATCATTAAAAGTATTTGTGAACATTATTTAAATCATTTTAAATATAATTAAGAAATATGTTGAAACCAAAAATAACCTGTAACGTATTAAAAATCAGTGATGGTAAAGCAGGACATATTACTGTAAGTGATGGAGTGATCGAAGCAATTAAGAAAAGTCATCAAGTTAAAATCATAGATTTGAATATCAAAATTAGAGCAAAATTCTTAATAAGAATTTTGCGATTTATCTTGAAGTATAATTTGTTATCTTATCAATGGGTATCGAGCACTCTATTTATGAAACTATTTTATCAAAATTTCCATAAGCCTGATGCCAAAATTGATGTAGTAGTCTCAACCGGCGGTGATACACAATTTGCAAATATATGGTTGAGTAGGGTATTAAATACTAAGAATATATTTTGTGGTACGCTAAAAGGCGTAGATTCAAATTATTTTTCATTCATTGTTAGTACTTCTGAGTTAGCTGTATCTAATAGTATTAAATTAGACATATTACCAACGAGAGGTCAGGTAAAAAATATAGATCAAAAAGTTCAACAATTCTGTCAGGAAAAACACCTTGAGAAAAATGAAAAGTATTTTGTCTTACTTATTGGAGGGGATGGATCGGGATATACCTACACAGAAGACGAATATGAAACATTAGTACATTCCTTTATGATGATCGTGAAAAAATATGGTGCCAAAGCGCTTATAACAACCTCCCGACGCACAGGCATCAAATATGAAACTTTTTTAAAGTCATTATTGTCCCATTATGACAATGATATTGCTTATAGTGTTTATTTTGGTCAAGCGCCGGAGAAAGTTGTTTCAATGTATCTTGAACTTGCTTCTGCCATTTTTGTAACAGAAGAAAGTGGATCTATGATTAGTGAATCTTTGCTCTCTAGAAAGCCTATCTTTACACTGTATCCCAAAATAATTCAATCACAAGTTCAGTATAGACTTTTTCTCGAGAGATTATTGGCTAAAAGAAGAATATATAGACTCTCCATAGGCGAGGGTTTGGCTGCGATGGAGTATGATACATTTGTTTTTGACTTTCTTAAAAAATTGCCTATAGATGAGTTGGCCGAAAAGATGCAACCCTTCTTAGAGAAAATTGAAAATAAAATTTAATCTTTTGCATCGTAGTAGTACAGTATGGTTTTAATTCTTTTATCCTGAAAATATTTTTTTTCTTGCATTTTTTGAATGGCATTATAATTTTTGAATTTGACACTTTTCCAAGTATGATAAACAATATTTGAGGAGAGAATCGGTTCTAAATAGTCTTTAATAAAAGGATAAAGTAAAGAATTAAAAGAAATAGCTTTCATCTCCTGTTTTTCTATTTGTTGTTTAATAGTGTTTGCTTCCTTTATTAATCCCTTATCGTCCTCCCTTAGAAGCATTTCATGAATTGGATTATTATAAAGATAATAGGACGTGTGAAACCCCGCATAACTAATTTTTCTCAATTGGTCACTACGCAAGGCACTCTCAAAAATGACAATGGGTTTAATATTATAATGTTTATCCAAATAATTTAAACGTGTTAAAATTTTATCTATATTTTGTGTCGATACATTTTTAACATCCATCCATATTTTTTTTATTTTATATTTTTTTAGTTTTTTTAGATAAGTTTCAAATATTAGTTGATCTAGGTTTTCTTTATCATGTCCGATCTTAAAATACGAAAGATGATTGGTATCAGTATAAAAAAAGAGATCAAGTTCAAATGACCTGATTCCATTATTTAAAATGTCATTAAGTTTCTTTTGATTATTGACTTCATGTGGTAACAATCTACCATCAAGTTTTTGTTCTAATAAATGTTTTATATTTTCTTTTTTAGATATTTTTTGAAATAGCATCATAAGGACTATAAAAAGTACAATAAATAGAAAAATAGATAACGCTATTTTTTTTGACAAAACAATTTCCTTCTTTATTAAAAACTATATATGAAAAACTGATATAATCACTCTTGCGAAATTTAAAAATATATATTGTTAAATCATTATAAGGAAAAAACTTTAATGCTTTGTTTGAAATACAAGAAAAAAGATTTTTTATGTATAAGAAAATCATTATTAATAGGTCTAGTCTATACTGCTTTAATTACTTTTATATTGTTAGTGATGGATAAAATCTATTCAACGAGCAATGAGTTTTTTTTATTTGAATTTACTAAAAGAGAAAGTTATAGATTATTTTTTTACATACTTTTAATTTCTATAGTTCCTCAGAGAAAAATTCGACTCACACTAATTTCTGTTTTATTGATGTTTTCTTTCCTTCAATATGTACATTTTGAATATTTTGGTAAAAATATAGGAGCTATAGAATTTTATTTATTTTTTAGCGATTTTCATGAAGTAATGGAAACATTAAATACTATATGGAGTATTGCCTATATACCTTTGGCAATTGTGCTCACAGCATTAGGTTTCATGTATTTTATAGATATAAAATTAGGAGATAAAATATTTAAATATAAATATGGTATACACATCTTTTTAATCAGTATATTAATCTTAAGTGGAAAAGTATTTTACTTGTCTAACATTAAAGAAAAAGGATTTCAACATAAAGATGGTAAATTTATATATCCATTAACAGATAGACATTCTGCAAGAAATTTTTTCGTAAGTATAAATTATTTTATCACAGGCATAGTACCTAAAAAGCTTATATCTCAGTCTTCTAATTTCCCAACTTTAGAAGAACCAAACCTCGTCTCTTCAGATTTGAATAGAACTATTATTTTAATTATAGGAGAGAGTTTGAGATATGATACTTTTTCATTATATGATAATAAGTTAACACCTCAATTACAAGAACTAAAAAGCTCATCAAACATTTTTTTTAAAAAAGTATATGCTGGAGGTACCATGACAAAAACCTCTGTAGCTACATTAATTAATCGTTTAAAGTATCCTGGCTCATTAGAGCAGGTAAATAATGAAAATAATTGTCTTTTTAAATTAGCAAAAAATAATAATTTTAATACTTATTTTATAACAGCACATAGTAATAAAGCACTTGGTGATATGAGAGATCTGATGTGTCCAAAGTTTATTGACAAGACAATATCTAGAGATGATTTTGATCAATATATTGTTCCTTCAGGGTATGATGAAGATTTGAAAAAAGTACTTTCTAAAATTAATATTGATGGTAGTAATAATTTGTTTGTTTTAGAACAGCGGGGCTCTCATGCACCATATGAAAAGCAATATCCAAGTGAATTTAATAAATATACACCTTACGAAAATACAGCATTATACACAGATCATACACTTGCAAATTTAATTAAATATATAAAAGACAATGTTTTACAGAAGCTTTATATTCTTTACGTTTCAGATCATGGTGAACTCTTGGGAGAAAATGGCAAGAATGGCCATGGACATCTTGAAAAACATGTATATGAAGTGCCATTCTTAATGTATACAAATAGTCATATACAAGAAACGGAAGAGATAATGAAGAACATAGACAGTCATTTTGACATTTCTAACTATATTACATCTCTACTTGGGTATAAGACTGATGTTGAAGTAAATGAAGATAAAGTAGTTTATATCCTCAATGCTGACTTGGAAGGATTCTCTGGGTATGGAAGAATAAAAATTATACATGGTAATGAAGAACAAATAAAAATATTATTTAATTAACTATAGTGCTCCGCAAAAATGGAATCACTTAATGTAGATTTTTCATTCTAAATGTTAGAATAAAAATAAGAAATGTGAGAGATAGTAAATGAGCATTCCCAGGAGCCATCTTGATGGCTCCTGGATGTGTTCAAAAGTTTTTTATAGTGCGTGACTTTTTTTAGGCGAATTCGCCTCATAAAAATAGTTAGTAGCTTCAACAAATCCATCTACAGAGCCACAGTCAAACCGATTACCTTTAAATTTGTAGGCAATGACTTTTCCTTGTTTAGCTTGTTCAAGAAGTGCATCCGTGATTTGTATCTCTCCACCTTTGCCAGGTTTTGTTTCTTTGAGAATGTCAAAAATGTCAGGTGTTAAGATATAACGACCGATAATAGCCATATTGGTTGGTGCATATTTTGGGTCTGGTTTCTCTACCATATCTGTTACTCTGTATGTGTCAGTGGTACCATCAACTAAATTACCCGCAATGACACCATACTTATCTGTTTGTGTCAGAGGAACTTCTTCTATAGCAACTACAGAACATTGGTATTTCTCATAGACTTCTAGCATTTGTTCTAGAATGCCTTGATGGTCACTTGTACATAAATCATCTGCTAAAAGTACTGCAAAAGGCTCATTTCCTATAAGTGTTTCACCTGTAAGGATGGCATGTCCGAGACCTTTCATCTCTACTTGTCGAGTATAAGAAAACGTACATTTGGAAACAAGAGAACGAATTTCAGTCATAAGGTGCTCTTTGGAACTACCGATGATCTGCTGTTCAAGTTCATAAGATCTATCAAAATGATCTTCGATCGCGCGTTTTCCTCTACCTGTCACAATAGCCATGGTATGGATACCTGCCCCTACTGCTTCTTCTACACCATACTGTATAAGTGGCTTTGTGAGAATAGGAAGCATCTCTTTAGGTGTAGCCTTGGTCGCAGGTAAAAACCGTGTTCCATAGCCTGCAGCAGGGAAAAGACATTTACTGATAAGACGATCTTCTCTGCGTCGTTTTTTTGTTTCTGGCATATATAATTCCTCTATAGCGGTTCTTGTGAAAAATTATATCTGAAGGTTGGTTATACATCAATAATATATAGCTATTTTAAACGTATTTTAAAAAGTATTTTTACGTCTACACCACACGGAGTAATTTTTTATTTATACCCGTTAGGATTATGTGATTGCCATTTCCAGCTGTCTTCGCACATTTCATCTATGCCTTTTTTTGCTTCCCAGCCTAATAGTTCTTTGGCATAAGAGGGGTCAGCAAAACACTTTGCTATATCCCCAGCTCTTCTTGGTGCGATTTTATAGGGTACGGGCTTGCCTGATGCTTTTTCAAATGCTTTGACCATATCGAGTACAGAGTAACCATTACCTGTACCTAGGTTTATGGTCATGACATTTGTAAAATTGTTGATTTTATTGAGTGCTTTGACATGTCCGTCTGCCAGATCCATTACATGGATATAATCTCTTATACCAGTTCCATCAGATGTTTCATAATCATCTCCAAAAACACTTAAATACTCACGTTTACCTACAACAGTTTGTGTGATGAAAGGCATCAGGTTATTGGGGATACCATTGGGGTCTTCACCTATGGTGCCTGAAGCATGAGCTCCCACAGGGTTGAAATAACGCAATAAGACGATTTTCCATGTATTGTCTGAGATATAGAGATCGCGCAACATCTCTTCTATGAAAAGCTTAGATCTCCCGTAAGGGTTCGTCGTTGAGAGTGGAAAGTCTTCTTTTATAGGTGTGGTATGTGGATCACCATATACTGTTGCAGAGGAGCTAAAGACAATAGATTTGCAATCATGCGCAGCCATGACTTCACAAAGCACAGCGGTACCATGTATGTTATTGTCATAATACTTAAGAGGTTGTTCTACAGATTCTCCTACTGCTTTAAGTCCCGCAAAATGGATGACTGCATCTATAGTATAGGTATCAAATACTTTATGTAAATCATCTCTATTTCGTATATCACCTTCGACAAGCGTTATGTCTTGACCTACAATCTTCTCTACCCTTTTGATACTCTCTTTAGAGGCATTGCAAAAATTGTCAAAGATTACAATCTCATATCCGGCTTGGATGAGTAATATACAGGTATGTGAACCGATATACCCTGCACCCCCAGTGACTAATATACGCATACGCTAATTCCTTTAAATTTATGATGAAGAATTATAACACTAAAAACTAAGTTTCATCCCACCATAAAAACTGTTATTGAATGTTTGGTCAATGGTGTCATATTCTGTTTTGATATTACGGTACCCTGTAAATACATGAATGTTTGGAATGATTTCCATGTCCACTTCTAAACGTATATCAGAATAACTCTTAGCATCTCTAAAAGAGAGTACAGAAGGTGCATAGGCAAGACCCAGGGAAAGTGACGTGGTAGGAATACTGTCAATGAGAGGTAGAGTATATACTCCTTTGGCCATAAGTGGAAATGCCATGAAGTCACTTGCAACTACACCTTTTAGCCCGAAAGCAAGTGTGAGACCTTCTACACCTTGTAAGCTATTTTGACCAGAGAAGCCAATGCTGGTCATATTGTCACCATCAGTATGTAGGTAGGTTGCATCTAAGATATAGGTTGTACCATTGGCATAGTCAGCTAAAGAGTTTAAGTTTATAGAAGCAAGTACTTCCACATCATCACTGTTGATGTCAATGCCGATGCTATTTTCGGCATATCCAGAACTTGAGAGTAAAAAAGTAGCAAGTAATAGTTTTTTGATAGGCATATAAAGTCCTTTTGATATTTATTCATATAATATTAACATAATTTTCTTGTAGATTTGATGTATTAAATCAAAAGTGATATGGAAGAAAAACAAAATTTATAGGGTTTTGGTAGCTTAATGAAGATATGGTAGCTATGCTAAATGAGGATAAAATGAAAGCATTATCTGTGACTATCGTAGGATTACGGCAGATTAATCAGGTGGCCTATAGTTTTTTCTGGCTTCTATCTCTTCTCTTCGCTCTTTTTTCTTTTCTTCAAGTTTGATGGCAGCCTGTAAGTCTTCTTCGTTGTCAAAACGTGTAGCATCTACAAACTTTGCATGGTCGTCAAACTGTCCTGTCTTTACTGCCCAAATAAGTGCAATAAGGCCGATGGTTCCAAGTAGCGTGGAGACGCTTATCATAAGTATGACTACATCTTCTGACATTATTTATCCTTAAATTTTAAACGTTTAATTCTCATAGAATTACCTACAACGATAAGTGAACTGAGACTCATCGAAAGTGCAGCCACAAGAGGGTTAACAAAGCCCATGACCGCAAGTGGCACAGCTACCACATTATACAACAAGGAAAACCCTAAGTTTTCTTTTACCGCTCTAAAAGTACGCCGAGAAAGTCTATATGCTTCAAAAATACCCTTTGGTTTTTCATCTAGAAGCACCACATCTGAAACAGAGATAGCAATATCTGCACCATTTCCCATGGCTATGGCAATGTCTGAGGAGGCTAGGGCAATGGCATCATTAATCCCGTCACCTACCATCACTACGACATGCCCTTTTTCATGATACTTGTCTATCATTTGTGCTTTTTCATGTGGCAGGAGTTTTGCATGTACTTTTGTGATGCCCACTTGTGTGGCTACTTTGTGTGCACTTTGTGCGTGGTCTCCTGTAAGCATGACTATCTTTATGCCTAAGTCTTGTATCTCTTTGATAGCTTCTGCAGCTCCTTCTCGTATGGTGTCGGTGAGTTCAAAACGTGCGACTAGGTTGTTATCTATGGCAAAAAAGAAAAGGGAGTTTTCTGAGTCTGTGGACATGTGTATATCTATGTCTGAGGTTTGCATCAGTGCAGCGTTACCACCCAAAAGCACAGTTTCTTTATAGGTTGCACTTAAGCCTTTGGCCTCTATACTTTTGATCTCTTCTAAAGTTAAGGTACTTAGTACATTATATTCAGATTTGAGATAGCTTTTGATACCTTTAGAGATAGGATGATTTGAGGTATTGACCAAAGCCAAAAGCAAAGCAGGATCAAAACCATCCAGAAGATCAGCTTTGAGGACGGAAGGCTTTCCTTCTGTGATGGTGCCTGTTTTGTCCAAAGCCAGTACATCTGACTTTGCCATGGTCTCCAAAAAGGTGGCTTCTTTAAAAAGTATACCTCTTTTTGCTGCCATGCTGATGCCTACAAGTGTTGCCATAGGTGTTGCCAAACCTAAGGCACAGGGACAGGCGATGACGATGACTGAGATACCAACGATGAGTGCTTGTTCAAAATTATCAGCATAAAAGTACCAGCCCACAAAAGTAAGTAAAGCGATGACTAAGATACTGGTAGAGAAGTACCCAGAGATGGAGTTTGCTAGTTGTTCGATGCGAGGTTTTTTAACGATGGACTCTTCAAGTAAATTCACGATGGAAGTCAGTAAAGAACCAGAAGCGTCAGCAGTGGCTTTGTACTGTACAACTGAGTCTAAACAGATGCTGCCAGATAAGATGTCATTCCCCACTTTTTTGTAGATAGGTTCGTTCTCTCCCGTGAGTGAAGACTCATCAAAGGATGCTTGACCTGTAGTGACTTTACCATCTATGACTACTTTTTCTCCAGGTTTGAGTTCTATCACATCCCCTATGATGATGTTTTCCACAGAGACCAATGATTTGACATTTTCTTTGAGCACAGTGACTTCTGTAGGGGTAGAGCCCATGATGCTGTCTAGCGTATCTACAGCATGTTTTTTACTCAAGACTTCCAAGTATTTACCTACAAGTACAAAAGTAATGATCATCACCACAGAGTCAAAGTAAACTTCTCCTCTTTGTGTGATCATGGCGTAGATAGAGTATATGTAGGCAGATAATGCACCTGAGGCTACCAATGTGTCCATATTGACCACTTTATTTTTATACCCATAATAGGCACCTCGGAAAAATATGAATCCAGAGTAAAAGAGTACAGGGGTGGCCAAGATAAACTCAGCAACATTGAGTATGTCTTTAAAGGATTGCTGTATACCTGAAAAGTACCCTGCATAGTGAGCCACTGCCAGCCACATGATGTTCATAGAGCCAAAGACAGCCACCAAGATGCGTAAGTAGTAGGATTTTCGTGTTTTAGCAGCTCTTTCTTCTTGCAACGCAGGGTCATAAGGGTAAGCGTTGTAGCCTATGGAACGGATGGTTTCTATGATACGTGAGAGGGGTATCTCTTCAGGATCCCATAGAACTTTTGCTTTGTTGTTTGAGTAATTGATGGTAGCTTCCATCACACCATCGGTTTTATGAAGTACTTTTTCGTTGAGCCACACACAAGCAGAACAGTGTATGCCTTCTATAATGAGGTTGACTTCTAAGAGGCCATCTTCATGTTCTTTGATGTATTTATTTTTAAAACCTTCAAGGTCAAACTTTTCTAAATCTCCACTCACTTGTATGGCAGGTTGGAGTTTTGTGTCTCCTAATTTGTCATAAAAAGTACCTAAACCTTCACTATTGAGTAGATGATAAACGCCTTGACAGCCTTTGCAGCAAAAGTAATGTTCGTCTTCTATGATCATGACATCTTCTGAAAAAGTAAGGTTACAGTGGGTACATGGGACTTGTGTCAAGTAGTTTGCCTTCTATTTAATGGGATAATTTTATCCTAATAAGTGTAAAATCCCCCTATGGAAAACATCTTATTTTTAACACTTATACTTTTAATGGCAGAACTTTTTGAAGCATTTACGCAACGATCCGAGACACTTGTGGGTGTTTTAGAAAAGTTGTATGCCTATTATCATAAAAGTATTTTTCTCTTTTTTCTTATGCAGCCAGGCTTTTACGTGATTCTTTTTATAAGCCTATGGACGGGTGTGCTGAACATCAGCATGATATTTCTACTGGCTATCAAAATCTTTGACATGTTCTATAAAATGGAACTCATCAAAAAAGTGTTTTTAGAACAAGAAGTCTCACAGGAAATGGCACAAATGTTAACATGGAAGATGCCTTCATGGTTTTTTCTCATGGGCGCAGGGATGTATCCACCACTGCTCTATTATGCATTGAGTTGACATTTTAGAGAAAAAGGAATATAATATCAGCACTACTTATACTAATCTACCATAACATGACTGGTATAATCTCCATAATTCAAACCCCAAAACAATGAGGCATAATGAGCGACAAGAATGCAAATGACACTAAAAAGTCAAACCCAAATACTAAAAAACAAAGAACCCATGTACCTGTAAAAGGCTATAAGATAGAAGATCTACAGCAAAAACCTCTTGTAGAACTTGTTTCTATCGCAGAAGAGTTTAAAATTGAAAACCCGAATGAATTTCAAAGAAAAGACCTTATATTTGAAATCTTGAAGTCTCAAGTGAGTCAAGGTGGATTCATCTTATTTACAGGGATATTAGAGATACTTCCTGATGGTTATGGGTTTTTACGTTCAGAAGATGGTAACTTTGCAAACTCAAGCAATGACACATATGTAAGTGGTACGCAGATCAAAAGATTTGCACTAAGAAATGGTGACATCGTCACAGGTCAAGTAAGAGCACCCAAAGAGCAAGAAAAATACAATGCCCTTCTTAAAATAGAAGCCATCAACTACCTTGCGCCTGATAAATCTAAACAAAGACCACTTTTTGAAAACCTCACACCGCTTTATGCTTCTGAGCAACTCAAGCTAGAGTATAACCCTATGAAAATGACAGGACGTGTACTTGATCTTTTTTCTCCTATTGGAAAGGGACAAAGAGCTTTGGTCGTTGCTCCCCCACGTACAGGTAAAACAGAACTTCTTAAAGAACTAGCACATGGTATCACACATAACAACCCAGATGCTTCTTTGATGGTACTACTCGTAGATGAAAGGCCAGAAGAAGTCACAGATATGCAACGTTCAGTTAAAGGTGAAGTGTATGCTTCAACATTTGACCTCCCTGCCCAAAACCATGTGAGAACTGCTGAGATGGTGATAGAAAAAGCAAAAAGACGTGTAGAGATGGGCTTAGATGTCATTATTTTACTTGACTCCATTACAAGACTCGCACGTGCATACAACACCGTGACACCAAGTTCAGGTAAGGTACTCTCAGGTGGTGTCGATGCCAACGCTTTACATAAACCAAAACGTTTCTTTGGTGCAGCAAGAAACATCGAACATGGTGGTTCATTGACCATCATCGCCACAGCCTTGATAGATACGGGTTCTCGTATGGATGAGGTCATCTTTGAAGAGTTTAAAGGTACAGGTAACTCAGAAGTGGTACTTTCCCGTCATGTATCTGAAAGACGTATCTATCCTGCGATAGATGTGACTAAGTCAGGGACTAGAAAAGAAGAACTGATGGTAAGTGCAGAGACACTACAAAAAGTGTGGGCACTACGTAATGCGATGCAAAACATGGAAGAGGTTGAAGGACTTAAATTCCTTTTCTCTAAAATGATGAAAACCAAAACAAATGAAGAGTTTCTTTCTATTATGAACGAAGGTGTGTAATCAATCATGTTAAAGATTGGCGTCTTTGATTCTGGCTTGGGTGGGTTAACAGTTGTTAAGGCACTACAAGATGTCATCAAAGGTGCTGAACTTTTTTACATAGCTGACACTAAAAATGCTCCTTATGGAGAAAAGTCTTCAGAACAAATCTTACAATTTTCCCTCGATATCACCCAATACTTCATAGATGAACACCAGATAGATGCACTCATTGTAGCATGCAATACAGCCACTTCTGCTGCCATAACGGCTCTTCGTGAGCGTCACCCAGCACTCATCATCATAGGAACAGAACCTGGGATAAAACCAGCCATAGAACAGACTTCTACAGGAAAGATAGGTGTACTGGCTACTCCTGCTACGCTTCAAGGTGAGAAGTACCAACAACTTGTGTGTACGTTAGCCAAAGAAAAAGAAGTAATGCTTTTTGAACAAGCTTGTCCAGGTTTAGTTGAACAAATTGAAAAGGGTGAAGAAAATCACCCTAGTACACATGCCATGTTAGANGGATGGCTGCACCCAATGAGGAAAAATGATGTAGATACCATCGTACTTGGGTGTACCCATTACCCCTTAGTAGAAAGTGCCATAGAAGCAGTGATGCAACGAAAACTCACGCTCATTCATACCGGTCATGCGATAGCAAAACGCTTACTTTCTTTGTCTTTAGAAAAAGGACATACAAATGATGGAGAACTCTTCATACATATCTATAGTACAGGAAAATTAGATGTATCGATGGTAGATAGTATCATTGACAAGTACGTGAGAATAAGTAACATTTAACGTTAGATTAATTTATCAGACTATCCTGCCATTACTTTTATAAATAAATAATGTTAAATATGTTATAAATAGAGTATCTAATAAATATATTATATGCAAAAGCTAAACCTACTGTGAAGTGGGGACAGAAAGTTGTATGACTTAAAAATGGGAGTATTTTTGAGTTGGATATAACTGCCAACAGATATATGAGTACATCTTTCATAGAAAATACTTCAAATTAATGGCCATGTTGCATACAATGTATGATAAAGGGAAATAAGATGAAATTAAGATATGTAGTCATGACTCTCATTGTTAGCTCAGTTTTAAGTACTGCTAATGTTGTAGAGATCACAGATGGAATGCCCTATGTAAAAGTAGAGGCCAATGGAAATAAATATAAAATAGAACGTACACAAGATAAAGATGCGTACCTAACCAATACTTTTGCTTTAACATCGAGACCCTCTCCCCCATTTTTTATAGAACCTTTTTTAGTGACTTCAGGTGTAGAAACCTATGGAGAGTTAGAACTCTTGGATTTTGTCTCTGAGAAAAAAGGACTTCTCATAGATGCGAGACTTGAAAACTGGTATACAAAATCTGCTATCCCCACAGCGGTCAATATGCCTTTTAAACTTTTCTTGACCAAGACTTCTGTACGAGAAAAGGTACTCCAGGACTTAGGTGGTAAGCAAGATAGCTCAGGGAAATGGGATTTTTCGACCGCTAAAACTATATTACTTTATTGCAATGGTGCATGGTGTGGTCAGTCTCCTACGGCTATCAATGCATTGATAGACTTGGGCTACCCTAAAGAAAAAATGAAATATTATCGTGGTGGTATGCAGACTTGGCAACTTGTTGGTCTAACAACGATCGTACCTAAGGAAAGCAAATGAAAATTTTAATGATACTTTGTTTTGCACTGACGGGAGTTTTTGCAGGACAGTTTGATAAAGTAAAAATAACACCAGACATCTCTTATCTTTATGTGTACCATAAAGGGAAAGCTGTAAAGGTACACCGTATACAAGATACGAAAAATAAACTTACAGGAGAGTATGCCAAGCAGTATAGACCTGGGCAATATATACAGCCTATTAAAATGCATGATGATATTCAAACCATAGGTGAAGTGGAATTATTACATTTTATGAAAGAAAAAGGGAATTATAAAAAAGGTATCTTGGTTGACTTAAGACCTAAAAGAGTTTATAAAAGAGAGTCCATTCCTTCTGCTGTAAACATCCCTGCAAAAACAAAAGATAATAAAGTAAAACTAGAAAAAATACTTAAAATTTTAGGAGCGGATAGAAAGGCTGATGGCACCTTAGATACAAAAAAAGCAATGGATGTGGCTTTTTACTGTAATGGACTTTGGTGTGAACAGTCCTCTGAGTTTATAAAAGAGTTTTTAAAACTAGGGTACCCAGCTGAAAAAATGTTATATTACCGTGGTGGTTTTCAAATGTGGAAAATTTTAGGTTTTACAACTGTAGTAAACAAGTAAAGGGATAGAAAATGAAAAATATGTTAGAGAGTGTTGCGGTAGGACTTGTTCTGCTATTGTCAGCTATGATCATATATCTAATCGTTCAATACAATATGATCGATGATAGTGATGGCATCGATGAGCTTGCGTATCAGGTAGCAGAAGTTAAACCAGTTTCTAAAAAAGAAAAAACAAGTAATTATTTGCAAAACCTTGAGGGCTATGATGATGTTGATGTTAAAGTTGACCCAACACAAGAAAACACTGCCAATAGAGTGGAAGTAAGGTCTGAGTTAGCTGAAGATGCCCTAAGTGAGGCTGTGGAAGACAAAAACAAAGAGAGTTATCTAGAAAATCTAAACAATTATAGCACAGATGAAAAAAAAGAAAAATTACAACAGGAAGAACCTACCGCTCCAAAAGAGCATGAACCTGAAAAACTAGAACATGATGAGATAGTAGATGAGATAGGTTTAGCTATAGGGGCAGCACTAGAAGATCTCTAGTAAGAGGAGTGCCTAAAGACCGACGGCATCTCTTACTTTTTCCATTTTCGCTGAGGCGATGATGGAAGCTTTTTTAGCACCCTCAGCTAAGATATCATTTACTTCGTCCATATGAGAAAGATAATACTCTCTCATTTCTCTCGCCTCACCCAACTCTTCCCAGATAAGCTCTTTTAAGTACTTTTTAAAATGCCCATATCCTTCTTTACCACTATGGTAACGTAGTTGAAGTTCTAGTTGCTCTCGCTTATCTAAAAAAAGTGCTGAGAGTGCAAAAATGTTGTCATCTTCCCACTCCAATGCTTCTCCTAGAGGGGTAGAAGAGGAGACTATCTTGTTACATCTTTTTTGTAAAGCTTTTTCGTCCATAAAAAGGTCTATGGCGTTGTCGTAAGACTTAGACATCTTTTGTCCATCTATCCCTGGTATGGTGGCTACTTCAGTTTGTACCACATGTTCAGGCATGGTAAAGACGTCTCCATACTCGTTGTTAAACTTAGTAGCGATGTCTCTTGTCATCTCCACATGTTGGATCTGGTCTTTTCCCACAGGTACTTTGTCTGTGTCAAGCATAAGTATATCTGCTGCCATAAGTACAGGGTAGGAAAAGAGTGCATGGTTTGCCGCGATGCCACGAGCTACCTTGTCTTTGTAAGAGTGACCACGTTCAAGTAGTCCCATAGGTGTAAACTTAGAGAGTATCCAGTAGAGTTCAAGTACTTCAGGGACATGGCTTTGTACCCAAAAAGTGGTTTTTGTAGGGTCTATGCCTACAGAGAGGTAGTCTACGGCTGCATCTATGGTATGCTGTTTGAGTGTTGCTGCATCTTTAGAAGTCGTCAGTGAATGATAGTTAGCTATAAAAGTAAAAAGTTCATTTTCTTCTTGAAGTTCTACCATAGGCTTCATCGCCCCAAAGTAGTTCCCTAGGTGAAGTTTCCCGGAAGCTTGGATTCCTGTTAGTACACGCATCGTCTCTCCTGCAATAATTTATGCAATTATAGCAGGAGAATTACGAATTAAGAATGAGTCATAAGAAATTTGTCTAATAAATGTCGTCTTCATCCATACGTTGACCACGTTTTCTAGCCACGATGTCTAAAGGTACCCCTTCAAAGTCAAAGCGTTCTCTAAAGAAGTTTGCCAAGTAGCGGATGTAGGAGAAGTGTAGAAACTCTGGTCGGTTAGTGATGAGGGCTATCTTTGGTGGTTTGGTTTCATACTGAGTAGCGAACTTTATGTTAACTACTGCACCGTTGTGAGAGGGTACATGGTGACGTCTGATGGCTAAACGTAAAGTGTCATTTAGTTCAGAAGTGGGGATACGTACTTGGTAGCGTTTATAGATAGCAACGATCTGGTCAAGTATCTTGTTCACACGTAAGCCTGTTTTTGCCGAAATGGTGAGAAATGGTGCATAGTGTAAGAACTTCAGTTCATCACGCACATCTTCAACAACCTCTTCGTAGCTTCTCTCATCTTTGATGTCCCATTTGTTGAGAACTATAAGACAAGCAAGTTTGTGCTCTTCGATGAGTCCTGCTACACGCTCGTCCAGTTCTGAGATCTGTGTTGTGGAGTCGAGCATGAGTATGACAAGGTTAGCTTGTTTGAGCATTTCAGTAGTACGCGTGAGAGCGTACTTTTCTATGCCGACTATCTTGGAGCGTTTTCTGATACCCGCTGTGTCGATGAAAGTGATTTCATGATCATCGTGTGTGATGGTTTCATCTATAGGGTCTATGGTTGTTCCTGCGACATCAGAGACCACCGAGCGTTCTTCACCCAAGAGGGCATTAAGCAGTGAAGACTTCCCTGTGTTAACACGTCCGATGATGGCAACGCGTATCTTGTTGTCATTCTCTTCTTTATGCTCAGTGTGTATTTGTTCAACTATCTCAGCAAAAGGGTCTACTTCATCTTCTTCTAGCTCTAGTCCTATTTCTTCTTCCTCAGGAGCAGGGATATGTTCTTCCATCCAGGCATAAAAGTCGTTGAAGTAACGGTTGTGACTCACAGACATAGGAAATGTTGCATCCGCTCCAAACTCCAAAAACTCCCAGTAGCGCTCTTCCTCTTTGTCATTGTCTATCTTGTTTACTACAAGTGCTAGAGGTTTATTCATCTCTTGGAGTTTATAGAAAAGTTCTTTGTCTTCTGCATCGGGTATAGTTTTCCCATTGACCATGTAGATGATGATATCTGCTTCCTCAGCTGCACGAAGTGAAAACTCCGCTACTTTAGAAAAGAGTTCAGAGGAGTAGTCTATCCCCCCCGTGTCAAGCACTTCAAAGTCACGGTTTCCTGAGATGGTAACGATGCGTTTTTTGATGTCCCTGGTGGTTCCAGACATATCTGAAGTGATGGCATCTCTTTGTCTAGCCAAACGGTTAAAGAGTGAAGACTTCCCAACATTGGGTCGTCCTATGATGGCTACTTTTTTAAGTGGTTGTTCTTGCATTTATTTTTCTTTCTATTGTTATTCTCTTTAAAGCTGAGAATAGAGGGATTTAATTGTTGGAATTATAACATATTAATTAAGTGAAGCTAGTTTCTCTTTTAGAGTACGTTTCATCATTTTGTTGAATCCTTGTGGAGAGATGATGCTTATCTGTGGTAGCCACTTGATGACTAACTCTTCTAACTCATGTAAAGATGAGACTGTATAGTGTACTTCTATGTCTCCATTCTCAAAAGTATGTTCTATTTCTTGGCTAGGTAAGTACTTTTTAAAGAGGAAGAATCTACGTACTTTTTTAGATACTCTAAGACGGACTAACATCTCTTCTTTCCCAAATACAGCCCATGGGGTTTGTATATTTTTGATGAACTCTATGATATCTTTGTGGGTGTTAAAGGTTTTATTTTTATACTCTACCTCTTCTATCATAGAAATACGTCTAAATTCAAACTGGTTTTTAGAACTGTTTTCTCCTACTATGTAGAAGTTTTCATTGAGAAAGAGTATTTTATAGGGATTGAACTTTGTTTCAGTAACAGCCCTTTCACTTTTATAGCGTATCTTCACTTCTTTGTTAAATTTGATGGCGTGTTCAAGTTTTTTTATGACTTCTCTGTTCTTCATATTTTCAAAAGGTCGCGACTTGAAGTCATAGACTGACATAGACTGTTCTACTAAGCCTTTGGTTTTATCTGAGATGAGAGAGGTTTTATCTGCCACACCAAAGAGGTTAACGATGTTCGCAAGCGTCATAAGATCAGTCGCACTCAACACCTCTTCAAGTAACACTTTCTCATACGCCTGATAACACTCTCCCTCTTTAGATACAAAGTCACCAAAAAGTTCTTTGATAAGCTCAAAGTCACGACGTATGGTTCTATCACTTACTTCATAAGCAGTGGCAAGGTTAGTCACACAGAGTTTTTTACCTGCGTTTAGGTCTTTTAGTATTTCTATGGTTCGGTATAGGCTTGATTTTTGGCTCATAAGTTTCCTTTGGACAAAATATGTCAAAACAA
>JGI24023J19991_10000513_pt1 | contig 29928 bp, 27 predicted proteins | sample Cruoilmetagenom1_FD_19991 | JGI IMG/M metagenome (IMG submission 19991) | reverse complement strand
GGCTCGCCCGCCAGGGCGGTGACCACATGCCGCAGTTCAAGGATGAAATCGTCCGGTCGGGTTTTTTGGATCATATGCTCGCTCGTCGGTCCCGATGGATCGCCCTTAATCACCGCATCGCAGCCGGGTTGGTAGCCGCAATGCCACTCAACGAAGCCGTCGGCTCCCTGGATCCGGCCCCATTTCCGCGGCGGATTTGTGACCACGTCCTGGACGACGCGGCCGCTGAGACCCGATTCGGTAGTGAGATTGAGGAGACAAAGCCGGTCGTACGCCACCGAGTCGTCCTCGACATAATCAAGTGCTGCCGAAACTTCGACCACCCGGCCGGCGCCGACCAGATTGGCAAAATGCTGCCACAGATTGAGTGCGTGCGAATGTTCACCGCTGGCCCCCCCACCTCTGGCCGAATGGCCGAGATAGCTGTCGCCGGGCCCCGCCAGCCAGGGGTGCGCGGCAAAGATTCCGCCCCAATGTTCGCGGAATTCGACATCGATGGTCACGACCTGCCCCACAACGCCGGCGCGGAGAATTTCCGCGGTGCGTTCGCTTGCCTGTCCGACGACGTGATCATAGCCACAGAATACCGGCACGCCGCGCTCAGCCGATAGCTCGAAGAGTTCCTGGGCGTGGTCCAGGTGCGGCGGGCAAAGTGGTTTTTCGACGAGGACCGCCCGCGGCGCCTCGCGAACCGCCTCGAGGGCGAGGTCTATGTGCGATTCCGGCGGTGTGCCGATGACGATCAGGTCGTAATTTCCTTGCGGCGCAGAGCCTACATCGAACAGCTTAATGGCGTCGTCCCAGGTGCCATATCGCCCTGGATAGATTTCCTCTTTCGCGCGGCGTAGCGCAGCGGCGTCCACATCACAAAGATCAACGCTCCAACCCAGGCGTCGGGCGGCATGGGACAAATGGTTGCCGATTGAGCCGGCACCGAAGACTTTGACTCTCATGACATGCCGCCTTTCATTTGGCCACCACCGCATCGACTGGGATGTTTGCCGCCGCACCGCCGGCCATGTCGCGGAATAACGGACAGGTCACCAACAGCTCATCATAACGCCCTTCGGCGATCAAACGCCCTTCGTCGAGAACGAAGATCTTATCGCAGTCGGTAATTGTCGACATGCGATGGGCGATGAGAATTACCGTCAACTCGCCCGCGAGCCCCTCGATCGTGTTGCGGATGTCTCGTTCGGTCATGTTGTCCAATGCACTCGTCGCTTCATCGAATATCAAAAGCCTGATGTCTTGATAGAGCGCCCGGGCAATCGCGACCCTCTGGCGCTGACCGCCGGATAGGCGCACAGCGGATTCGCCGATTCTCGTGTCGAGTCCGTCGGGAAGATCGGCGACCAGTTCGGCGAGTTTCGTGAGCTTGATGATCCGCGTCAGACGCTTCTCGTCGACTGACGCCCGATCCAGGCCGAAAGCGATATTTTCACGCAAAGTAGCGTCCAGCATGAAGGGCAATTGGGAAACATATCCAATCCTGCCGCGCCATTGGTGGAGTTGCGCGCGACTCAGTAGCGCGCCGTCGATGAGGATTTCGCCCTGTTGCGGCTCTAGCAGACCCGAAAGGATGTCGATCAGCGTGCTCTTGCCCGCACCGGACGGCCCTGCCAACCCATAGACCTTACCGAACTCGAACCGAACGTCGACACCATGGAGCGCCGACTGTTTCCCGGTTTTGTATGTGTAACCGAGCCCGGTCGTCGAGATTTCTTGCCAGTCCGCGAACCGGTCGACGCCCGTCGATGGGTCAGTAGCGATCGGTGGAACCGCCTCGCCACTTTCCGTCTCGGCGATCAGATGGCGCATCTCTTCGATCATCGGCAAGACGTTGAGAATTGTACTGAGGTTCGAAATTACAGTACTCAGGATAGGCATCAAGCGCATCGCCGCGACCACATAAAGGGCAAGAAGCGTCGCCAGTTCGCCGGGCGCCACGCCGCTGGATAACGCGATAACGATGAGGCCAATCATGGCACCGTAGCCGATGGTCTCAACGCTCATGCGCGGCAACTGCTGCCATTGCCTGAGACGGTTATCGGCGGCGACCACATGCCTGACCGTGTCACCATATTTGTTGAGGAAGAACGCTTCTGAGCCCGTCATCTTGACGTCCTTGAGTCCGGCAATCGCGTGGGTGCCCAGGATCGAGACTTGGAAATGCCCCAAGCGCTTGATCTCGGCGTAACGCAGGATAGTAGGCTGGATACCGCGAACCAAAGCCCAGCCAAGGACGATGCCGAGCACTGAGATCACAGCCCCGGCGCGTGGGCTTGCATAGATCAGGACACCCATGGTCATGACGCTGAAGATCAGATCGTTGCCAAGCATCAATATGGACCGCAGAAAGGCCCGCGCCCATCCCGCAACATGATTGAGAACGATTAGGCGCAAGGTCTGGGAGTTGTGCTGAAGCGTCCAGGCATAAGGCGCATTCAGCACGCGTTCCAAAAGTTCCTGGCCTTGCCGCGCCTCGCAGTCTCCGCAGAACCTATTCTGTACGCCCAGGGTGAACCAGCTGAACAGGTTTTTGAACAGCACCAGGACCAACAGAAGGATCCCGGTGAGAACGAGAAGTTCGGTCGGTGAGCCAATACCAAAGAAATCGATCGCCTCCTTGAATTTGGGATGGCTGAGGACACGGTCGGGATCCACCGCCGTCAGAACGAACGGGACAATTGCCGTCAGCGCAATCGTCTTGATCAAACCGTCCGCCACGATCATCACCCAAACCCAGGTGACGCGACGGCGTTCGGATTTCGCCAGCACCGCCCATCCCTTCGAGATACCCCGCAGCAGAGACGGTATTTCGATATTGCCGACGAATTCGATACTCATGGCTTTACGTACGTCATATCGGGCTGCATGGGCCGGTCAATATCCCCACATATGCTGTAGTGAGACGGCCTGATCGCCCCAAACGACAATCAGATTGGCATTCAAATCGGCGTCATAGGACTGCACCAGAAGGGTGCCGAATGTGTCGTCGAGATGCGCGCTCTGCTCGGCAAACGCTTCGTCCAACCAGACCAGCTGATGGCAGAAGGGGCCCAACGTCCCGTCCGCAACGATTTCCGCACCGGTCGGGTTCAGCAAGCGCAATCGATAGTCGGCGGCGTTGGCGTAATCGCGCGCGCCGCTGCCGTTGACCAGCAAAACCGCAGGCCGCACTTTTGCGCCGGCGGGGATACTGGCGAATACGTTCGTTCGACCGGCAAGCATGCGATCCTGGGAGAGCCAGTGAGGAAACTCATCCACCTGAATACCAAGGTTGCGCCAGCAGCTTTGGAATTCGGTGACGTCGAAATCATGGGTGCCACGATGGCGGGCGACCAGATTGCCCGACGGACCGCGGCCTCTCGGGTCGAGGTCCATGGCAACCCAATCCGGCGCAACCACGATCAGCCCGACGCGATCGCGCATCACAGGGTCCAATTCGCCGAGAACGTCTCGCGCCATTGCCGGCCCAACGCCGGTCTTTTCGAATTTGAACGCGGTTACCAGAGCACCCTCATGATCGAACGCAGTGATCGAGAAGCGCCCGAGCCTTGGCACGTTGGCGTCGAACTCGAAGCCGAATTCGACCGGATCATCGGCGCCGCTGACGGGGACCGCGTGCGGGTGCAGCATAACACCCGCGTCGGACAGGCCGGTGATCAAGGGAAGCGCCGCTTCGACGCCGTTCAGGCGGTCCGCCGTTACGCGCAATGCGGCGCGGGCGCTGTGATTGGACGCGATATTTCGGTGATTGCCCTGCGGGCCCGGCACGGCGTCGTCGAGCGAGAACCAGAACGAGGCACCGTAACCTTTGTATTTGCAGCCGACGTAATCATCGACACCGGATTCGACGCCGTCGTTACGAAAATCTAACTGCTCGATACGCCGGTCGCGCGAGCGTGTCCGTGAAGACATTTCCTGGCCGTCTATACACTCGAGGACGGCGCCCTCTTCGGTGGCGTCCAGATCATAGTTCGGCAGAGTAATCACGAGATTGCCCTTGTTCAGGATCGCGCGACTGACCTTGAATTCGTTGTCGCTGGCAGGTCCGCGAAAATCATGCCCGCCGTGAAGGCTGGTGGCGGAGTCAGCCCACAGCAGATGGCCGGTGCCGCGCCAGCGATAATGGCGGCCCCTGGTCAGCACCGGGTGAGCGACGAACTGCGAGATACAAGCCGGCCCCTGGCGATTAGGCAACCATTCATTCAGATTGACTCTCAGCCCATATCGCGGGGGGAGAAGCAGCCATTCGACCTTCGATGTTACTTGATCAAAGACCTCTATCTTGACCTGGAGCGGATCCTTCAACCCGAAGAAATCTTCGAAATGATTGAAGATATAGACGTCCGCATCGTTGCATTCCGCCGGGATGGGCATGGTGCCCGCGCAAAATTCAAAGCCGTCAGCCGTCCAGAAAGTAGGCTTGTAACAATCGCGCGCATGCATCAACCGCAATACGTGGCAGTAATTCGGCCCTACGCTAGGTCCGCCGACAACGACACAGTCAAAATCGCTGAAGGCGATCCGATTTATATTTTCAGCGCCCTGGGCGTGATCGGCATAATTGCTCGACACCCAGAGGCAATCCGCGGCCCGTACGCCACTTGCGATTGCGTCATGAAACGCTGCGTCCCCATAGACCAGAATACGGTTGTATCCCGTGCCGTCCTTGACCGCCTTGACGACGTCCGCGACGGTTTTCGATATGCGGTTCGGCGCCTTGCGCACACGGCCCGCCATTGGCGGAATGGGAGGCTTGCGATCATGCAGTCGATACCGTAGCACATGCGCGAACATCGTCGGATCTCGACGCAATAGACTCACCGCATTACGGATTTTTCTGATCATTGATTCTCCTCATGGCCCGCATCGGTTTAACCTGCTCAGCCCGTGATCCCGTCCAGCCAAGGAGGTCGCCGTGGTCGCGGAGAAAACCAGCCGCCATGCGCGACGGCATCTGGAACATGGGAAGGCTCGCATCCACGTGCGTTATCAGTTTTTCCTGACGCGCCCGGTTCTCGGCGGTTTCGGTCCAGGTGCCGTCTAGGCGCCGGCACATTTCGTCGGCCGCGTCAGCGAGTTCCTGAGGCGTGTTATCAATCACCGAGAGCCCACGCTCTTCGAAAAACGCATCCTGGTACATCGCCCGCCAGTGTGTCTGGCGTGACATCTCGATCATTTCGGCGAAGGTGAGAATGCCCTTCGGCCCCACCAGGAGCTTCGGCAGATAAATTCCATCCGCCTGCGGCGGCAAGTTCTCCCACGGCCAGGGAATCGTGTTTACGTAAACGGTGGGCCGGTTGAAGATGTAGCCCAAATAGACGACGCCGCTGCCGGCTCCCATGCAGAAGTGGCAGTGCGCCATCAGGTAGATATCGGCGAAAGTAGCGTCCGCGCCGAGTGCCTTACGATGCCGGCCACTAAAGTCGACGAGGTTAGGCAAGGATTCCTCTAGGTCATCATCGGCCTCGGCGCCCATACGCAGGCCGATCAGTCCGTCGGCCGCCAATCGCTCTAGCGTGGCCGAATAGTCGGAAAAAGCTGCGTTGCGAAATTTCTGATAGAGAGAAGACTCCATCTTTACAGAGTGTTGCCTGGCCGCTTCCCGGTCGCCGCCAAATCGGCGGTATTTGGCCACATACAGGTCGGCGTTGTGTTTGAGGGGAAAGGAGCTATCGCGTGCGTAAAGACAAACATAATGTCCCCGTTCCAGCCCAAGTCGATTGAGAATCCTTAGGCCGCGTGCGTGTTCCGCCTCAGAGAAAGTGATCTGCGGCGGCATATCATTCCAGACCGCTGTATGTAGCAGTTTTTCTTTGAATCCCGCCCATACTAGAACCTGCCTACCGAATACACGTCTGCTCACCAGGTCGGCTTGACGCAGATGACGAATGACCGCATCTGGCACGCGGATAACAGTCAACATCCCGCAATGCTTTTCCAGCAGATAGTCGTTAGGCACATAGCTTCCACGCAGATAGGCGCTTCGCATACGGCCGGGCTCGGTGGTGCGCAGGTGGTACTCGATATCGAATGCCTGATGGCCGAACTGGTCGGCATAGATACCAAATTTTAATCCGGCAGCGCGCAGCAGCCACAGCAGCGACAGGGTCGGCGCAGTTATCGCCAGGTTCAGCCACGCCCGTGGACTAAGACCGATGCCGTGCTTCCTGGCGGTGGTTGCTTGCGGGGCCGGACTCGGCGACGAGGCATTTCCGTTAAGCATCGTCTCGACCCGCGCGCACAGGGTTTCGGCCGCCTCTAGTTGGGTCGCGGCGACGGACCGCTGCACAGCGCCGGACCCAAGTCGGTCGCGGCGGAACGGATTGAGGACGATGAGTGCCCAGCGCAGCCCGTAGAGGGGCAGAAAACGGCGCAAGCGCTCGGCGAAGGCGCCATCCTCGGGAACCATACGACCGACCGCATCGACCAAACGGCTTGCCATCTTAGGCGGTAGCGGCGTTGCCGGATGGAGCAGGATATCGCCCACCAGCTTGGCGGGGTCATCCCAGCCCGTGTAGTCAAAATCGACAAAGGCGAGCGCGCCGTCAGGCGAGCGGATCGCGTTGTGGAGTCCGAAGTCCGCCGGGATCAGGCGGCGGCGGCGCGGCGCCAACTCGGTCTCGAAATCCGGCGCATCGGCGGCGGCGAGCGCGCGATCGAGGAGCGGTTGGAAGCGCGCCTCAAGAAACGAGCTGAGCGCGGCGTCTTCGATAAAGCCACCAAGACGTCTATGGATTTGTTCGGCTATGGCGGCACCCGAGAGACAGGCTTCCGACGCCAGTGGGAAGCTTCTCGCGTCCGTGTGGTCCGACGAGGCGAGCACGGCCGCGATGAACGCGAGCGCTCGATCAAGTGCTACGTCGTCCCAGCGTTCGGGGCGCTCGCCCTCGATCCATTCCATCAACAATAGGTTCTCATCTTCGTCGACGGCGATTGGCGCGGGTATATCAGCGATGCCGCAAGCCCGGAAGTGGTTAAGCGCCCGCCATTCGACGGTGGCCCGCAAACGATCATCCCCAGGCCTCGCAGGATAGCGCTTGAGTGCGTAACGCACGTCCCCTGCTTCGATCCGATAGATCGTGCTGTTCGCGCCCGAGCCCGTGGCACGAATGGCGTCCACAGGTGCGCCCAGCATGGCGGCAGCCCGCTCGCGCAGCATGTCGGTTGCCTCGTCCCGGATCATGGCAGTGTCTGTCATTCGAAAAAGATGAACCCGTAATCGCCGGTGTAGCCCCAGTTGTCGTAGAGCCAAACCCATTCATCCACGTCGTGGAAGCTTGCGCAGGTGAGCTGCCAGTAGAGCAGGTTCACCTTCTCGTGCTCATTGCGCCAGGATTCGACGCAAATCCATTTGGCGTCCCTGCCCACGCGCTCGACCTCGCGGACCGCCCGCTCGAGATCAAAGATGCGAAGGTTGTGAAACGTGTTCAAGCTGATCACCAGATCGAAGCTGTTGTCGGGCCAGGGCAACTCGGTTGCGTCGCCCTCTATGAGATGAGGCCGCACCTCCTCCTTGGCATGCTCGATGCCGTAGTCGGAAACGTCGATACCGGCGATTTTGAGACCAGGGACAACGCGGGTCAGCTCATAGAGTAAAAACGCCTTGCCGCAGCCCACGTCGAGCACGCGCTGGCCCGCTTCGAGGTTGTAGTGGCGGGCGATATCCTCGGCAATTGGCCGCCAGCGTCCATCGTATGTATAGCCGCCGTAGCCGTACTGCCTGTCGCCGTCCCAGTAGTCATGGCCCCACTGCTTGGCCACTTCGGCGCAATCAGCTTTGTCGTGATCGACAACGCGTTGAATATAATCGCGCTTCGATTGCTTCTGATACTTCTCCAGGAAATCTATGCGAGCCATGGCGTCAGCCTTCGCCTTCAGCTCGCAAAGCCGCGGCAGGGATCGCGTCGAACGCCAGATGGCGCACCCGCCACACGTCCTCGATACTCTCCAGGTCGTCCTCCGATTGAATCGTGAGATTCTCGACGGCGCCATGCAGGCTCGCGCCGGCAGCGAGGATGCGCAGGCAAATGTCGCGCCGGCGCTCGGCTCGCTCGGGCAGCATAAACAGCGAGTAAAGTACCACGCCGGCAAGGGTCGGCGCCTCGCGTATCACCTCCTCGAGCATCATGTAACAGGCCGGCATTGCGTATTCCGTGGCACTTAGCAGGAACGCGTACCCGTGCTTTTGGCAGTAATCGCGGATCACGAGGTTCTGCACATGTTGGGGCACCCGAGCACCGTCGTAGGGCCGCGAACCAATGTAGCCCCGGTGGCCGTAGCGGGTTGGACCGCTACTCATCGAAACCCTCAGGAAGCCGATAATCGCTGCCCACGCGGGTCGCTGGACGCAAGGTAATGGGCTCGAAAAACTCGCCGAGCTTCTTGTCCGCATAGGGGCTTAACAGGCTCTTGAAGCGGCAGTTCAGGCTCCACCGCGTTGTCGCTTCCTCATTCACCCGGTTGCCGTGCATCAAGGTCTGGCTGAACAGCAGCACCGAGCCGTAAGGCACGTCGAGGAACACGACCTGGTCGCGCATGGTCTCGAAGAACTGCTCGACGCTGCCTGATTGATGGGCATGCATTCCAGCCTGAATATCGCGGTCCCGCGCAAGCGGCGCGATGAACATGCTCTTCGTCTTCATCGCATCGACGAGCGGCGTCCAGAGCACCAGTTCGAACGGCGAATCACCGTCCCACACGTCGGCATGGAGCGGCAGCAGCGAACTCGTATCGCCGGGTAGCTGTACGCTGAGCCCCATGCCCCGCTGCATGGCGAGCTCGTTGCCGCAAAGCGCGCCGATGGCGCTGCGCGCCAGAGAGAAATAGGCCGGCCGGAGCCACGGCTCGCCCAGGAGCGAGCGGATCACCGCGAGCCTTAAGTCGTTAAGACCGGCCACGTCCACGGTCTCGTGGACGGCGTCGAGGAAGGCGGTCGCATCGTTGTCGAGAACAAGATCGAGATGGGTCGCGGCTGCAGACGCCGTGGCGCGCTGGATACGCCCAAGGGCCGCCGAGTCCTCGGCCGGCAGGATGACGTAGCCGTCGCGGAGAAAGCGCTCGGCAAGCGCGGTCTCTTCCGTTGAAAAGAACGCGGTTTCGGTGGCCATGTCCCGGGTCATTTCAGGCTGTCGGTTATGCTGCGCGCGATCTGCGCCGGCTGCAGGCCGTAGATTTCGAGCAGGTCGTCCTGTACCCCATAGTTCACGGCGAAACGGTCAGGAATACCGAGGCGGCGAATGGTCGGCATGGGCGTTGGTGGGTTCTCGACAAGAACGTCTGTGACGGCGCTGCCCAGGCCGCCCACAATCGTGTGCTCCTCGACGATGACGACAAGCCGAGCGCGCGAGGCCATACGCAAGATCGCCTCATGGTCGAGCGGCTTAACCGTGTGCACATGAAGCACCTCGCATGCGATACCGTCGGCCTCTAGCATGTCGGCGGCGGTGAGCGCTCGGTTGGTCATCACGCCGGTGGCGACGATCAACACGCCGTCCGATGCGCCAGTCTCGCGCATGGCGATGGCCTTGCCGATTTCGAAGCCGCGGGCGGCGTCGCTAACGATGGGATCGCCGCCCTTGGCGAGACGCATGTATATGGGGTGCGGCCAATCGAGGCTCGCTTCCATCAGGCGCACCATTTCGTCCGCATCGGCTACCGCAGTTACGGTCATGTTCGGCAGGGCGCGCATGATCGCCATGTCCTCGATGGCGAGATGGGTCGGGCCGAGGGGTGCGTAGACCAGCCCACCGCCGTTGCCGATGAGACGCACCGGCAGGTCGTGCAGGCAGAGGTCGAGTGCCACCTGCTCGTAACAGCGGCGCGTTATAAAGGTCGCGATGGTGTTGACGAAAGGCATGTAACCGTCCATGGCCATGCCGGCGGCCATGCCGATCACATTGGCCTCCATCACGCCTTCCATGTAGTGGTGATCCGGCATTTCGGCCTTCATATCGTCAAGCAGGCCCGGACTGAGATCCGAGCCGATGAAGACGACACGCGGGTCGCGCTTCGCTAACGTGTAGACCATATCGACGCAGGTTTTACGCATCGCGCCCTCCGATCGCGGCATAGAGCTCCGCGATCACGTCATCACCGAGTCGCGACTTGTGGTGCCAGGCGGCGTCGTTCTCGGCGAATGGGACACCCTTGCCCTTTACCGTATGGGCGATCACAGCGGACGGCTTCGCGCCGTCGAACGGCAGGTCCTTAAAGCAGGTTCTGAGCGCATCTACGTCATGGCCATCGACCTCGCGGACCCGGAAACCGAAGCTCGTCCACTTGTCGGCGAGCGGCTCCAGGTCCTGGATTTCGCGGGTCGTGCCCGCCGACTGAAGCTTGTTGTAATCCACCACCACGGTGAGATTCGCAAGTTTGTGCTTACCGGCAGCGAGCGCCGCCTCCCAGACTGAACCTTCATTGATCTCGCCGTCGCCGGCGATCACGAACACCCGAGAGCTGCGCTTCTGCATGCGCGCGGCAAGCGCCATACCGACACCGATAGAAAGGCCGTGGCCGAGCGCTCCCGTGGACGCCTCGATGCCCGGCGCCTTGCCCCGCTCCGGGTGGCCGCCGAGGATGGCGTCAACATGACAGAAGCGGTCGAGTTCAGCCGCCGGGAAGAAGCCCTTGTCGGCGAGTAACGCATAGAGGGCGATGCAGCCGTGGCCCTTGCTCAGGATGCAGCGATCCCGCTCCGGCCAGCCCGGACGTGCTGGATCGAACCGTAAAACATCGTCGTAGAGCACACGGAGTATTTCGATCAACGACAGTGACGATCCGACGTGACCCCGCTTGCCGCCATCAAGGGCGCGAACCACCAGCCGTCGCAGATCAAGTGAACGTTCGTCCAGAGGCGGTGTGCTGGATGCTACTTTAGACACCACAGGCCTCGGTTATCGCGTCCCAGGTGGCGAACGGCTCCAGACCGTCGTGCGGGGCACGGTGGCCGGGTGCGAACCAGAGCGGCCGCGTGGCGGTGGAGAATGCTGGGTCAAGAAGGATTTCGGCCAAATCGTCGACGAAGAATGCGCAACCGAGCGCCGCATAGTCGACCAGCGTGTTGTCGATACCGATACGAATGGCCATCACCTAGTCCTGATCCCGGGTGAAAGACATGAAGACCGTCTCGCGGGCGAACAGCCGGCCGAAGCTAGAACAGGCACTAACCGCAGCCCCGTCAATGGACGGGCGCGCCCAGAGATCGCCGACCTCGAGGAACGCAGCCTCGATCTCGGGGTCGAGCGCCGCGAACGCCGCGCCGAAGCCGCGGGCGATACGGCCGATCTCGGCGTGAACGCCGGACTCAACGTTGCCATCATCCCGCCACGCCTTCTCGAACGCTTGCGCGTTCAAAAGTAGCGCGTTGCCGAGCGCCTTCAGAGGCTGGTTGTCTGCGGGAGTGCGGGGCGGGAACGTGCGTCGGTGGTCGATGAAGTTGTGAATATTCGCGTCGCACGCCTCGACGAAGCTCCGGTTGAAGCCACGGTTGCGGCCCTCCAATTCCTTGAACCAGCGCCAATCGGTGCGGAATGTGGGCGTTGAGGCCATGAATTCCATGGTTTCGCCCACATCCTCGATAACGCTCTCGGGCGTCATGGTGATATTCAGGAAATGGGGATTGAGCATGTTGTCCTGAACCCAGTCACCATGGCTGCGGTTCATGCCGGCGATCGTGGCGAGCTGCGGGCCGAAGACCTCGACAAGCTGCTCAGTCTGGCTCTTGAAATCCGCATCGCGATCAAGTATGCGAAGCGAAAGCAACTTGCGGAGGATGGTGGGCGCGAGGCAACCGGAGGCACCATGGTGAGCACAAGAACACCACCCGGCGCGACAAGGCCCGCAAGCTTGGAGATCAGCGCACGTTCGTGGGCAAGCCCACCCAGCCAGTTCTCACAGATTACGATGTCGTAACCCTGGGTTGCCGCGAAATCCTGAAAGCGCATCTCGTGAAGAGTCGGGGCCGTGTGCGGCAGATCTAGTGTCCCATAGAGTGCGCGGATATCGGCAATGCCGACCGGGTTGGGCTCCACCAGATCGTAAGCTGCCGGCATGGAGGTCGCTATGTAGAGACTGTTGCGGCCTGAGCCGGGCGCAATTTCAAGCACACGACTGCTCTTGAACGCCACGGCGGGCAGGCCGAGCGCGCGATAGAGCGAATCCCGGATGCGCAGGTGCGCGCCTAACTCGCTGTTGTCGTAGCGCACGGGCGAGATGCCCTTGTCCAGATAGTAGGCCAGATGGCCGTCCATACCTGCGGTCGCACGGGTCATCGCGCACCCCCGTCCAGCGGCAGGATTGCCCCGGCCGCGAATGTATTATGCTCGGAAGCGAGAAACCGGATGAACGGCACCACATCGTCGGACGACCCTAAGCGTCCCAGCGACATGGAATTCTCCAGATACGCGCTTACGTTCTCGGGGTTATCCGTCTGGGCGTGGTGCCAGGCGTTGCCGTCCGCGGCGACGGCGCCCAGCATCACGGCGCAGGCGACGATGCCGTCGGCGGCGAGTTCGCGGCCAAGCGTCGTGACATAGGCGTTGAGCGCCGCTTTGGCCGCATTGTAGGCGGGCGCGCCCTCGCAGGTTACGGCGACACGCGACGACAGCATGATGATGCGCCCCCAGCCGCTCGCCTTCATGGCCGGTACGGCGGCATTGTTAACAGCAATTGTGCTGCCCACGTTCAAGCGCCAGACCCGCTCCCAATCATTGGGTGGCGCCATGGCGTCGCGCAACCCCAGACTGCCGCCGGCGCAGTGAACCATCACATCGAAAGCACCGCCCTCGGCGAGCAACCCATCGACCGTAGCCGTGGCTTGCGCCGCATCCGTAAGATCGGCAGCGCCCCACGCGTGACCCGCGTCCACCCCGCCCATCTCATCGACCAGTGATTTGAGGAGGTCTTCGCGGCGGGCGACGACGGCGACCCGCGCACCGCCTTGGGCGAAGGCGGCTGCCGTTGCCCGGCCAATGCCCTGGCTCGCGCCGGTAACCAGCACGCGCCGGCCTGTGTGATCGATGGTCAGCGGCAAGCTCATGCGTCAGTTGTCGTATGTTGTAAGTAGAGGGGATTTTCACCTGTGTTGCCCTCATGTATCTGAAATGCGTAGAGGGTCGGGAAGCAATCTTTCAATTCAGCACGGGAACGGATCGACAGGTTCTCGCGGGCAAAGTGGATCTCGTACCCCATGTCGAGAATTTCACCCATGAAGGCAACATCGATCTTGTCGCCGTAGGCGAACTGTTGCAGGCGAAGGAAGATTAGGCCGTCCATGGCCGGACTCAAAGCGAGCCGTGCGCGGAGCGTATACTGCTCGTACATGAAGGCCGGATCCTCGGCGACGTAGAACGACACCGTGCCGCCGAGCCGCGCCGCCATCTCACCGATCACCACATGCTGCAGGCGGCTCGGCATGGTTGCCGCGGACATCATGTCGAGGCTGGAGTAAAAAACTTTCATGGTCGCGTTACCGATCATCCATTGCCGTTTCGCGCTCGCTCTTGATGGCGAGATCGGCGAGCGGCGAAAGACGCAGGATGCGGAAGAAGTCCGGCAATCGCTTCGCCCCTTGGGGAGAGAACAGGTTCTTATAGCGGATATTAAGCGACCAGCGCGTCTCCACCTCCTCGTTCACCGGGATTACGTGCATCAATCCAGTCCAGAAGAAGCAGGCTGTGCCGAAGGAAGCCTCGATGCGATGGCCGATTCGCCTCGCCTTCTCGTAGACCTTGTCGGCGCCGTCCTTGCCAGCGACGCGAAGGTCGGCGATCACCTCATTCGTACCCTTGCGATCGAGAAGAGAGAGCCCCTTGGTGCCGTAGCAATCCACCAGCGGAATCCACAGCACCACCTCGAAGGGCGAGTTCGGTGGCGCGTCCCGGTGGATCGGCGAGACGTCGATATCGCCCGGCTGCTGAATGACGATGTTGCACGACTTCTGCACGGCAACGTCCGGCCCGACGAGCCGCAGCAGGCTGTCCTGAAACGCATCAAAGATAACCTCGCCGGCATCAAGGCGTTCGTTAAAACCTCGGATTATCGCCATGCGAAAGTCGTTTAGTTCGGCGCCCGACATTTCACGCTTGTGGAATTCGTTCATGAAGGCGGCCGCATCGTCGCCGGCGTCGCACAGATTGCCCGCCTCCTCGAACAATGTTCGGCGGATCAGCTCGAGCTTGTCGAGCGCGTCGGCATGGGCGATGGCGAAGCCCGTTTCCCTGAATTCGTTTAGGAATGTGTTTTTCAACTCATGCACTCAACTCAGCAAGGGTCGGAAGCGGCACGACGATTCGGCCGCCCGCACGCAGGTAAGCCTGCTGTCTTGTAACGATGGGCTCGGCGTAGCGCCAGGCGAGCAGGATCACCAGGCCCGGGTTCGCCGCCCCGAGATCGTCGCCGTGGCGCACCGGCAACGTATAGCCCGGCCCCTCGAACCTGTCCTTGAACGGGTTGTCGTCGAACAGCGCGTCGAGCTTGTCCTGGAGTTCGAGTTGGTGGATCAACGCGATGCAGCCGACAGAGGTGCCGTAAGCCACCACCGTCCCGCCTCTGGCGCGAGTCTCGGCGATCAGCTTGTGCAATTCGGCCCGCGTCTCGGCGGTGCGGTCCGCGAAGGCTTTGTGGCGGTCCGGGTCGTAGAGGCGTGATTGATCTTCGAGATCGATCAACGCAGCCACCTCGGGAGCCTCCGGCCGCGTGCCGTCGTCGCGTTGCATCCAGAATCGGATCGAGCCCCCCTTCATGGGGATGCGCTCAGCGTCGAAGAGGGCGAGGCCGTGACGGCGAAAGGCGGTTGCCACCGGCTTCACCGAGAAACAAGTAATGTGTTCGTGATAGAGGACATCGAGCAGGAACTTATCGAGCACGTCGAGCGCATACTGGGTCTCGAATACAAAGGCGCCATCGTCCGCGAGCAAAACCCGTACACCTCGAAGTACGCCGCCGAGATCGTCGATGTTGGCCATGGCGTTGTTGGCGAGCACAGCGCGCGCGGGGCCGTGCTCCGCTTTGATCTCGTGGGCGACGGCCTCGGTGAAGAAGTCACTTCGTGTCGGAATACCCCGCGCCGTCGCCTCAGCCGCAATGGCGTCCGCCGGATCTATCCCCTGGACGCGCATGCCGGCCTTACGAAAAAAGCCGAGCAGCGTGCCGTCGTTGCTGCCAAACTCGACCACAAGGTCATTGGACTTCAACCCAAGACGCGCGATCACGGATTCGCTCAAGCTCTTGAAGTGTTCGGCAAGGCCGAGTGAGCCTGCGGTTCGATAAAGATAATTGCCATAGACCAGCGCCGGATCCACAACGTTCAGCATCTGGATCAACCCGCAGGCCCGACAAAGGTAATTATCGAGCGGTGCGGTGATGCCGGCCAGCAGTTCGCCGTCACGGCCTTTTACAGTGCCGACGTTGGGCGAGACGATGGGGACATGAGGCATGGGCATACTACACACCAGGTCGGTCGAGGCGCAGGCGCGGCAGGTCTTGCGGTTATGCACGAGCGCACCCATCTCAGGCCGCCACTCGCTGCCAGATGGCTTCGCAGAGCGCGAGGTCACGGCGACCGATCTCGCCGTCGGTGGCGGGGGTTGCCTCGCCGAGCAGGCAGTCGATGAAACCTTTGGCNTGGCGGGCGAACGACCAGCCCTGACCGACTTCAATATGCTGCGCCGGGNGGCCGTCGNTCTNGNTTTCGATGACCNTGCGCGTNACAGCGTCCCTATCCATGGGTGACGGCACGGCGATCACGAGGCGGCCGTTCTCGAACAGGAACTCGGCGCCCTCGGTCCAACGCCCGGTGTCGGTCTTCGCAACGATGAGCGAAACCGGGACGTCACCCGAACGGAGCGAGGCGCGCAGGCCCCCTTGGTGAGGCAACAGCCCGGCGTCGGCGACCGTGAGATCGTGACCGAGAAAATAACTCATCAAGTTCACGTCGTGGGAGCCGTGGTTCATGAACCAGGCGTAGGTGTCCCGATGCGGTTCCGCGATCCATTCAGGCCAAAGGGGCCAAGTCTCGAAGCGGACATCGCGGCTCTCGGCCGGGCGCACATGGAGGGGTGGCGGATGGGCGTAGTTCCGAGAATAGTTATAGAAATTGGCAAACAACAGCGGGCCGAGAGCTTGCGCCTCCAGTAGTGATCCGAATGCTTGCCGTGCGGCCTCGATACCCGGATCGTAGCGTTTCATATAGCCAATCGCGTAGATCAGGTCGCGCGCCCGCCCCGCACCGACAAGGCGTTCGGCCTGCTCGACGGTGTGCGCCATGGGTTTTTCCGTCATTACATGCTTGCCGGCCTCAAGTGCGGCGAGAGTGATGGGCCCGGTCGCCGAGCGGGGCACGCTGATAACCACTGCGTCGATCGCGGGGTCCTTGAGCAGCTCGTCATGGTCGGCGACGATTGCCGCATTGCCTACGGCGCCCGTGAGCGCTGCGACGAGCGACGGTCGGAATTCAGCAATGGCGGCGACGCGACAACGGGAATCGGACAAGTAGAACGGCAGATGCGCGATCTGCGCGATCATGCCGCCGCCGATTATGCCGATTACGGGGATTTCATTCATGAATAATTGACAGGGAAGAGGCCCGTCCAGTTGCGATCAACCGAGGCCACGCTCCTGCATGGTGCGGATATTGAAGTAGCTGGGATCGTCCATGGTGTTCTTAAGGCGTCCGTCCTTGAAGGCGGCGAGCAAATCCCTGACCGCATCCTCGATGGTCCCTTCCGCCTCGAAGCCGAGCCGCACAAGGAGCTTTTCGGACGAGACCTTGTAGGACCGCTCGTCATCGGTGGGCACGACCTCGAATTCGATGTCGCCGCCGTAAATGTTGTCGCGCTCGACCACCCGCTTCACGGTCTCGGCGATCTCCATCACCGACGCGTTGTGGTAGCCGGCATTGAACACCTCGCCGTCGATCATCTCGTCGGGCAGGGCGAGTACGGTCTCGTAAAGCCGCGCCATGTCGTCGATGTGAATGTTGGGGCGCAGTTGGCTGCCGCCGAACACTTTGATTTTTTTGTTGATGATCGCGTGGTTGGTGAGGATGTTCACAATCACGTCGAGACGTTGGCGCGGGCTGTAGCCGCACACTGTCGCCGGGCGGATGGTCAGGGTCACGAACCCGGGTTCGCGCTCCTCATCGAGAATATCCTCGCACATCGCCTTGAAGCGCGAATAGTCGGTGAGCGGTTCAAGGGGCAAGTCCTCGGTGACCTCTGGTTCGTCCTTGATTCCGTAGACGCTCGATGACGAGGCATAGACGAATCTCTTGACGCCGGCCCGCTTGGCGGCCTGTACCAGGGGGCGGAAGGCATCATAATTGATGGACTTGCCGAGCGCCGGGTCGAGTTCGAACGACGGGTCGTTGGACATGCAGGCGAGATGAACGACCGAATCGCACCCCGCAAGCGCTTTCTCCACGGCCGCCGGATGCCGCAAGTCGCCCCGGACCTGGATAAGGCGCGGATGATCGGCGACCGCATCGAGCACGTCATGGCCGAACAGATAGAGGTCAAACACGGTCACGGTGTAACCACTATCAAGCAGACGCGGGACCAGGGCACACCCCACGTAGCCCGCGCCGCCGGTAATCAGGACATGGCCGGGTGCGCCTTGAGCGGCGATCGCCGTCATGGTTCGGCCCCCCATCCCATCTCCATATCGAGGACTCTATGCAGAATGGCGAAGTGGCCGACCTCGGCACCGTCGGCATCGGTCACCCGCGCCGCCATCGTCACGTCGTTGAGCGTCTGCATGTAGATGGATAATTTATCGAGAGCGTTCACTGCGTTTCGGGAATTCACGTCACTTTCTCCACGTGGCGGAAAAAGAGTTTCAGGTTGCTGCGTTGGATCAATCGCCCAATGCCGCCTGGATGGTGGCGGTAGACGTTGATCGAATTACTGATGTGCTTGCGCTGTTCGCTGGTATGGAAGAACCTGAGCCGAGTGTCTTCGGCGATATCGGCCCCCGTCTCGATGGCATCGACGCCGTCACCGATGCCCTTGGAGAAGTCGTAGCGGAATTCCGCCTCGCGGATGTCGATGTGCTCGTGCACGTCCGCCTTAAGAAAGGTCACGTAACGGGCGAGTTCACCAAGGTAGTCGGAAACCGAGTCGCTATGCTTGCCGCGCTCGGCGAGCACCGCGAAAGCCCCTGCCATAAGCGCCCTAGTCAAATCCTCAAACTCGAGATACATAAGCGCGCGGTGGCCGAGCAACTCGTTACTTGCGATCTTGCCGTCCAAAATACTTTGAAAATGAGCCGGATCAGAAACGGCGGCCTGGGCCTCCTCGTGGGACTCAAACAGGTCTTCCTCGGTTTCGCGCTTGAAGCTCGCAATGATCTCCGCAAGTCGCGGGGTGAACACCTCGGGGTGGGCGTGGATGTGCTCAAGGATATCGAATGCGGGAACGCCGAGGTGACGGAGCGCGGTGAACACTTCCTCATAGAGGCCGTTGTTGANAAACGCCTCGACCAGCAGGTTCATGATGCGGCACGAGACGTAATCTTCGAACGGCATGTCTTTACTGCCGACGATGATCTCCTCGATCTCGCCTGTGCGGATCACATCATCACCGAACCGGTACTCGCCGACACACCCCGGAATGATCCGGTAGCGGGTGAGGAGACCGAAACGCTCGCGCGTCTCCTGCGACGCCATGTCGGTGCCGAGCAGCATCATGGCTTGAAACATGCGTATCGTGCTCACACCGTTCTCAATGCACGAGCGCAGCGAGTTGAAATGCTTTTCGCGGGTGTCGCCCGGCAGGCAGAGAATGATCTCGGAGGCTGACATACCGTACTCTTGACTGTTCACGAATCCGACGAACTTCCGGTAGACCTCCGTCGAAATATTCGAGCGTTTGATGTTCGCGAGGACCTCCGCGTCAGTGGATTGCACCGACGAGCCGAGAATCCATGAGCCGCCGAGGATTCTTGCCGTGTTAATAATGCGATCAGGCTTGTTTTTGCCCGCAGACGCCTTGACAACGAGCGGCCAGCGGCGTTCCGCCTGGAGCTTGGCGATATACTCCGCCGTTTGCGTATCCTGCTTGTACATACCGAAGTTGAGGTCGGTGATGATCAATTCATCCACGTCTTTTGCCCTATCGGCGATATAGGTCAATTCGGCGTCGGTCCGGTCCGTCTCGAAACGAACCACGCGGTTTTTCGACGCCAATCCGTCGGCGCAGAAGGCACAGCTGAAGGGGCAACCGCGCGTTGTCTCAATCATCGGGATCAACGGCGTCTCGAAGAATTCGTCGAGCATGCCGCTGAGGTAAGGCGAAGGAATCTCGTTTACGTCGAGGATGCGCGCGACCTTGCCGGTGATCATCTTTTCGCCCAGCAGATAGCAACCGTTTGGGATTGCGTGACGTTCTTCCTTAAGTGCGTTGACGTCGAAATCACATTCCTCGAGGTGGTTGAGAATGTCCACGAAGCCGATCTCGCCCTCGTTCTGAATATAGAAGTCGATGGCCGGGCGCTTCTCGAGGAATGCCTGCTGCTCATCCGCCAGCACCGGAAAATTGGGGCCGCCAAACACAATGGCGATCCCAGGAAACCGCTCCTTGGCCCAGCAGGCGACGCTGTAGCTCAGCTCGAAGTTCCAGGAATATCCGGAAAAGCCGATTACCTGTGGCTGCTTGGTCTCGATCGCGGCCGACAGCTTGTCCGGAAACTTGAACAGTTCAACGTCAAAGCGGTCGCCGAGTTTTGCCTGGGCGTAACTTGCAACGAACGATCCACCGAGCGGAAACGTCAGCGCAGAAATGCCCAACGCCGTGTGGGTCAGGTCGCAGACGAAGATCTTATGCACAGTTGGATACCTCGTATCGATGGATTCGGCGACCTATGGAAAATATACCATGCGTATGCCGCCGTATCGCCTTGTGTGTAGAGTTCATCATTTGAGAAGAGTCTGGATATAGCGCTGCAACTCGAGCTTGGTGAGCGCGCGACGATGGCCGACGATGGCCGTCTTGAGGCCACCCGCCACGTTTCCGAGAAATGCCGCGTCGACGCATTCGCCGCCCGCGGCCATCACGGCGGCGGCGGCAACAAAGAACGCGTCCCCCGCGCCCACCGTGTCGATTACGTTCGATGCGAATGCCGGGATGTGGGTTACCCTATCGCCGTTGCTCGCATAACATCCGTGCTTGCCGTGGGTGATGACTATGTTGGGCGCCTGGACCAGTGCCTGCAGCTTGCCGTCCGCGATAACCGCCGGGTCGGCGTGTTTCTCCTGCACGGCGAGGCGCGCCTCCATGGTGTCGATGCAGAGAAAGTCGGCACGCGTGTATTTGTTGACCAGGTTGTAGCCGATGTTGCCCGCGTTCGACTGGGCATTGACGGCAAGGAATTTGGCGTTCTCCGTCAGGACCTGGATTGACGAGCCTTGGATGGCGCCGTGACCGAAATCGCACACGATGACCGCGTCCACTTCGACCATGCGCGCACGGAGAAGCTTTTGAAATTCCTCAGTTCCCTGAACCGACAGTGGTTGGTCATTCATGTGGTAGACCTCGAAGAGCTTTTGCACGTGGGTCGGCTCGACGAAGCGGGTCTTCTGGACCGTAGGTGATTCGGGGCTCTCGAAGAAATAGGGCGTGATGCTCTTGTCGAGACTCTCGCGCGCGAACGTCTCGTAGTTCTCGCCCAGGTTCGGCGAACCAACAGTGGTCACCAGCTCGATATTGGGACAAAGCGCCGCGAGATGGTTTGCCGCGGCGATGACGCCGCCTGCGAACAACTCCTCTCCACGGTGATGGGTCGCGATGATGTTTTCCTTGGCGGATTTGCCGAGGGCGTCCACATAGATGTAGCGGTCAATGATGGTTTCACCGACGATCAGCAACCGTAACTTGGCGATGCGGGCAAACAGATCGTCAAGACGTTCGGCGAGTCCGTCCCGCCCAACACTCTCAAGGTAATCGCGCGCATCCCCATCACCGACGGAGAAGAACCGGTTCAACAGGTTCGATGAACTGAACGTAACGTCATGGGTGAACACCAGCGCACCACCATGGCGTTCCACCGCTTCTTTTTCGACGACGATCTTGCCTGTAATGTCCTTCTCGAGGTCGTCGTATTCGCCTCCCTTGATGTAGGCGGCGGGCCTGACCGCGTCGATTGCCACGGTGGCGCTTGGCTCGTGGACAATGGCGACGTAGTCGACGAGGTCAAGTGCTGCCAGCATTTCGGCGCGGAGTTCCTCGCCGAATGCCGGTCGATCAGGGCCTTTATTCACATACTCGTCGCAGGTGACCGTGACGACCAGCACATCGCCTTGCTGCCTGGCGGCCTCAAGGTGTCGCAGGTGGCCGGCGTGCAACAGGTCGAAGACGCCGTGACACAGCGCGACACGCCGGCCTTCAGCTTGGAGCTTCCGGCAGACCGTGCTGAGTTCCGCGAGCGGCATGACCTTCCGACGCGTGCTGCTCTTGCCTTCTGCGCTCGATGTAGGGTGTGTGCGTATGTTCATGATTTTGAATCGCCAAGGTATTCAAACCAGCTTTTTGTGGCCACCTCGATGCTTTCGGGTGTCCAGACCGGGGCCGTGCGCCAATGCTCTATATTCTCTAGCATGATCCGGACCCCATCGGCGAACGGCACTTTTGCACACCAGTTCAAATCGCGCTTGATGGCCGTCGTATCGGCGAAAGTGCAGTCCGGTTCGCCCGGCCGCTTCGGGATATGTACCGTCTGTTTTGCGCCGAGCAAGCGGACCAGTTCGTTCACGCTGTAAGTGCCACCCGATCCGACATTGTAGGCGCGGCCCGCGAAGGGTGAGGCTGCGGCCGCTAGGAACGCGTCAATTATGTCTGTCACATAGGTGAAATCCCGAGTCTGCTCGCCGTCACCGACGATAGTAAGTGGCTCACCGGCGAGAGCCTGGGCGAGAAACACACCGAACACGGCGCCATAGGTGCCGCCGGTCCGCGCGCGCGGGCCGAAGACGTTAAACATGCGGAGCGACAGCACAGAGAGTCCGTAAATCTGACCCCAGTGCAGCACTAACTGCTCGCCGAGATTCTTGGTAAGCGCGTAGGGGTACTGCGGTTTGATGTCAGCGGTCTCTGCGGTCGGATAGCTGTCCGGAATGCCGTAGCATGTCGATGACGCTGCGTAGAGGAAACGCTCAACGCCCGCGCGGCGCGCCTCTTCGAGCATGTTGAACGTGCCGTCCACGTTGGCGCGGAAATAGGCCTCGGGTTGCTCGATGGACGGCACGATGTCGGCTAACGCCGCAAAATGAAAGACCCGTCCCGCATTGTCGAGGATGCCGGCGACCGCTGCCTTATCGGCGATGTCCGCCTCGATAAATTCAAAACGCGGGTTACCCTCCGCTTGCACCAAGTTGCGCCGGTTGCCGTTGCTCAGGTTGTCGATCACGCGAACCTTGCCGCCGTTCTCGCTTAGAAGACGGTCCACCATATGACTGCCGATAAACCCGGCGCCTCCGGTTACCACGTCGATCTTCATCGCTCGCCCTCTGCTGCGGATAACGGATGCGCCTTGATAAGCCAAGGACCAACGCCTATAGAAGAGAAACCATGCAAGTCAGCGGAATCGAGCTTGAGGAGACGAGTCCCGGCGTGTTCTACACGTCGAGCGAATTTGTCACGGCCGACGACCATATGGTTGCATTCCTGAAACGAGCGGCGAACACATCGCCCACCCAGCGGGCGCGTCTCTGCGCCCATCCGTCGCCGGCAGCCGAACAGCATGACATGCTCGTCGTCACCACCCGCGACAGCTATGTCGCGCCCCATCGTCATCTTACGAAAAGCGAAACCTTTCTGGTGATCGAAGGTCAGGCGGACGCCCTGCTGTTCGACGACGACGGTACACTCGCCTCGATCGTCGCCATGGGTCCGGCCCAAACCGGGCGCAGCTTTTTCTATCGCATGCCGCACAGGCGTTTCCATGCCTTGCGTGTGCTTAGCGATCACGTCGTATTCCTTGAGAGTGCCAAGGGTCCCTACGACCCGGACGCATCCGAATATGCGCCCTGGGCGCCGGGGCCAACCGAGACCGACGCCGGCCTACGTTACATATCCGCGTGTCTGGCATAGAGATATGAGGAGTAGTTCGAGGAGCATTATGGCTACGCCCGACAGGCGCTACAGCAATCTCAAACCCTTCCTCTTTCCCGACCAGATTGCGGCGCTTCGCCAACGGTGTCTGGCGGCACCCGCCCATATTCGCATCAAGCCGACCAATCGGTGCAATCACGATTGCTGGTATTGCGCCTATCGCCGTGACGGCTTGCAGCTCGGCGATGACATGGACTTGGCGGACAGTATCCCGACCGACAAGATGTTCGAAATCATCGACGATATCGTCGCCATGGGGGTCAAGGCCGTGACCTTTTCGGGTGGTGGCGAGCCGACCCTCTACAAGCACCTTCCCGAATGCGTCGAGCGGCTGGCCATGGGCGGCGTGCGGGTCGCGACCCTGACCAACGGGTCGAACCTCAAAGGCCGCATTGCGGACGCCTTCGCCCGTTTCGGGACATGGGTGCGCGTGTCGCTCGATGCCTGGAACGACGACAGCTACGCCCTGGCGCGCGGGATCAAATCCGGGACCTTCACTAAGCTTATGGAAAACCTGAAGGCCTTTTCGTCTCGCGGCACCAGTTGCGAACTGGGAGTCAGCTTTATCGTCGGTGTGGAAAATCACGCGCACATCCATGAAGCATGCTGCGCCCTGAAGGACGCCGGGGTACGGCATGTCAAGATTTCGGCGGTAGTGGTTTCCAACGAGGTTGGCGAAAACAACGCATACCATGATCCAATACGAATGCGCATCGAGGAGGAGATCGAGCGCGCTTCCAGGCTGTGCGACGGGAATTTCAGCGTCATCAATCACTACCACGCCATGGCAGAGTCTTTCGCCAAGCCGTATCACTTCTGTCCGTCGCTACAATTCCTGACCGTGATCGGCGCCGACAGCAAGGTTTATGCGTGCCAAGACAAGGCCTATACGGATGGCGGATTTCTCGGAGATATCGCCCAGCAATCATTCAGAACCTTCTGGTTCTCTGAGGAAAACAGGAAGCGAATTTACGCCTTCGATCCCGCGATATCCTGCCCGCACCATTGTGTTAGCCATGGCAAGAACCTGATGCTGTCGGAGTTCCTGGGCCTGGATTCCGAGCACGCCATGTTTGTCTGAGAAACGCCGGCGACGGATCATAGGAAGTCACTATGGCTGCCTGGTTTGGCGATGGTCTCAAGCAATTCATTGTGCCCCGACATCATGCAGGGATACGGACAGTCGCGATAATCAATGTCCTGATAGACGTCACGGCGGCGCTGCGAGTTCCATATCTCAGCAAAGGACTGCTTGGTCAGATCGCCCAGCATGTATTTTTCCCGATCCTTAGTATGACAGCATAGATACATTTTGCCGCTCGCCGCGATTTGCGTCGTGAAGTGGTGAACATGACACTGCGTATAATTCACCGAAGCGGCCTCGTCCCCGACCCAGACCGTGCGGGCGTCGGGGTAGGAGACTTTAAACCTGTCGGTCTCGAGATCCTTGCACCGATCTAGGGACTGCATGACCTTGGGTAGATCGGCGCGGGCAAACGGCAGATCGCCGTTCCAGGCGAAATACGGCCGGAACCGGATATAGTCGGTGCCCATGTCACGGGCCGTCTCGGCGGCGCCGTAGATGCCTGAAATCGTGTGCGACCCGATCAGGTAGCTGGTGCCGATGGTCAATGGCGATTGTCTTTCGTGCCGCAGATTAACGAGACGCCGCGTGTTATCCTTCACGCGTTCGAAAGCCTTGCCGCCCATGCCGTGGGTTTGGCGATATAGAGCCGGGCCGTCCGCGTCCAGGCTGATGCGCACCCAGAGACAGCAATCCACCATGGCTTCCATCATGTCGGGGCGCATGAGAAATCCATTTGTGAACAGCCCGACTTTCATGCCAAACCCATGGATCAGGCGAAGAATCTCCGCGGCATGGGGATGGCACGAAGCATCGCCCCCGCCGCCAAGGCTGACCGCCTTCACTCCGGCCTCAGAAAGCTGGCGGAAAATTCTTTCCAGGCTATCCAGGCCAATCGTCGTCTTGTCCGCAAAATCCGCGCCGTTGCACTGCGGACATCTGTGATTGCAGATGTTCGTCACATCAATGCCGACGCTGATCGGCGCCACCCACCCTTCGGCCTTCCACTGATGCAGCCGATCGGGGTGGGCCAGGAGCTTATGCGTGCTGAACGGATTCGCGTGGATGTTCTGTCGCTGCCCCATTACTCGATATGGCTCCAAATGGACCGTGGGCTATCGACGAGCGCCGAGAAGAACGCGCCGCCGCCATCGGTAAAGCCTGAATGCCTGTCGATGACCTTGTCTTCACTGTCAGGAGAAAAGGCAAACAGGCAAATAGGGTGATGCATTGGGTCAAGCGCCGCGGCCGACAAAATCGGAAGGCCGCTTCCAGCCATGGATAGCCCTTGCTTTTGTGGCGTATCATCGATCACCACATCGCAAAGGTCGGCGAGGCCGTGAAAATTAATAAACCCACAAGCGAGGTGTCCAGCTCCATACAGTGCAAGCCCCTGGCCGGGACCGAGACGGGCACTTAGGTGTTGTTTGATTGAATGTGTGCGGCGGTTAAAACCGGCGGCGAACGCTCGTGCGCGGTCTACGAGGGCATCCGTTCCGGTCTCCTCGATCGTGGGTTCCACGCCAGGTTCCTTGCGCCCTATCAGCACCAGCACGTCTTCGAACGGATGCGCGTAACGGCGCAGCTCCACCAGCTTGCAACCTGCCCGCGCAAGCAGCATGGGGGCGGTTTCCTTAGTCAAATATAGCGTGTGTTCCTCCCAGATCATCACGTAATCGTGGCGTTCCATGTTGGCCGCGCAATCGGGAACCTCGATCATCAGATGGCCGCCGTCCGCGAGCAAATCGGACAGGGCACTCAAAAATTGAACCGGCGAAGCGCAGTGCTCCACGATGTGACGTACGATGAGAACGTCGACCCGCCCACCACGGTTCGCAACGTGGCGGGCGCGGTTGCTATCAAGCCGCGCCTGCACCGTCTCCACGTTGGCCGCAGGGTTCTCCGCGCCGAGGTCAGTCCGGGGGTCAATGCGCCAACTGACCTGCGCACCGGCACCCCGCAGGCGCTCGAGGGTGCTGTCGTCCTTCGGCGACACGCCGCCCACCACGGGTTCGCTGGGGAGCCCGGGAAGCGCCATGATGCGCGTCACGACTTCGTCGAGGTGGGCCTCAGGTTCGCGAAAGCTGAACCAGGGGTATGGTGACACCAGCGCCTCGTCTGGAAACGGTGCTGCGAGCTGAGAGAGACCGCAAGACGTGCAGCAGCCCCAGGCTAGCGGGAAACGCGTATCCAAGTCGTCGGGCGAGCCCTTGAAATGGCTAGCCACAGGCTGACGCCCCAAATCCAGCAAAGTCTCGACGGTAGCGGCAGCGCAGAGCTTGCAGGTCAGAGCCGATGTGGCGAGCATCATTGATTGGGCCATCGCCGCAGCATCCAACCGACCCGGTAAAGCGGCTGGGGCACGGGAATGCCCAGGCGCTGTCTCGTGATCACATAGACATGGCGGACGCCGCCGACGATTTTGTGGATGAGCCCGTGCGCCCGTTCGGTCAGGCGGGGCTTGGGCGCGAGCTCAATGATGTCTTCGATCAGGCTCAACCGCGCCTCGGTCGTCAGGATGCCGCGTTTGGCGGCGTCATCAACCAGGCGGATTGCATAGTCATAGAAGCGATAAATCACATAGATCAGCATGAGCTTCAGCACCTGCTCCACGGTATCCGGAACGCCATCGCCGAAATCGCGGATATAGAGCGCATCCCCTGCAAGCAGCTTGGCGCTCAGGTCCGGCCCGGCCGCATCCATATTCAGATATTTTCGCAGGTAGTGATCCTTGTCATCGTCCTTCATCAGATAAGCGCGATGGGTTCTCAAATCGAAGAGCTTGAACCCCTTGGCGCTCATAAACGCGTCGATATCGCGAAACAAGGGCTGACCCAGATACAGTTCTTCGAATTCAACCTCGGTCTCCACGCAAAGAAGCGATTGCCAATGTTCGTCGTCTAGGGATTTCAGGATGTCGAGTTCGCTGCCCTGGGTGTCCATTTTGATTAACTCAGGTAGCGGACGGTCGAACTTCCGAATGAAATCCGAGAACGTGTAGAACTGAAGATTGAGTATTTCTTTTACAGTCCAGTAACGGCTCCTGGTGAATTGCGACAAAATCACGTCGTTTGGCGGATAGAGCGAAGATCCCGATGGCTGATTGGTCAAATAGAACGGCTGCGTACCCGTCACCGCTGCAAGACCGATAGGGAACCACGTGGTGTTCCCCATTTCTCGATAGCCCCGATCATCGGCGTCCTCGTCCGGCTCGAAAGCATCAATCGCCAAATAAGGTGTGAACGGGCGTAAGTGTTCGGGCGCTCCGGCGCGCGCGCCGAGGTCGACGCATTGCAGCTTCATCTGCGCGAATTGGCGGGCGATGGTGAATTCGTTTGATTTCATTGCAGAGCACGGCTCATGTGGTTATCTGCGCTGGCGTTAAGATACAGGGGTAGGGCCTCCCGCCATTCCTCCTTGGTCTGGCTCAGCGCGTCGAGGGTCGGGATGAATTTCTCAATACAATCCCTGGCCACGAGCCTGTCCGGCGGAGTCCGTTCAATGCCGCTCGGCTTGTCGTATGGGAAAGGCCACTGCATGGCATAGTGCAGGAGGAAGTGGAAGAGTTTCGCGTCTTGTACGCGGTGCGCCGTCGGTATGAAGTCGGTGCAATCTCTGCCGAACCTCGCAAGGAGAGCTAGATAATCGTCGGCGTCGCGCGGATCGACCGTAAAGCCCTTCCCCGCGTAGTACACCGAAGACCCAACCAGCACCGGCTTTCCGAGCATCGCCATCTCAAGCCCCACCGTTGTCGAGAACACCACCCCGCAATCGGCTGCGTCGATCAAGTCATAGGTGTTAACCGATTGCTCGGCGGGAATGAGCACGACGTCCGAGAGATCGATACCCGCGTCACGGACGAGGCGCTCCGTCGTTTCATCACCGCCCCATCGTGCTTCATCGGGATGAGCGCGCAACACGATCCGCTTATTCGAATGTTTCAGCAGGTGACGCATGGTGTCGATGAGCCAGGCGCGCATGCTCGGGAATACGGTGAGGAGAGCGTCGTATCCGGCATCGAACGGCACATTCGTGCAGACGAGAATCAGGGGCTCGTCCGGCCCGACGCCGATCTCTTGGCGAACCGCCGCCACCCCTTGAGAACGCGCCTGTTGGGGTCGCGTGACCCAGGCATCGATCGAGCCTGAGCGCCTCTTGTTAACGGCCTGCAAAGCCTTGTCTGTCGCCCGCTCAAGGAAGTCCTCGTCGTTCATGCCAAGCTCGCCACGGGCGCTCCACACGGCTGCAATATCATCGAAGTTCCGAATATGCCCGCCATGGTTTAGAAGCCTGATGTTGCGAAACGAGAACTTGTCAAAGCAGTTAACCGGCAAGCCATAGACCTTGGCGGCCTTGAGAACATGGGTGCCCGAGAACGTCGAACCGTTCGGAATGATGCATAAATCGATCGTCCGCGCTTCCCGATCAAAATAGAAGCGCGCTGCTTTTGCCGCCAAGCGGCCGAATTCGCGGTAATGCTCGAGATTTGCCACGCATTCGGGATCTTCCGGATCGAGATTCTCCCGGCACATCGCCATGATTGTGTCGTATCGAGCCCGCTGCTCGATATAGGCCTCGTCGATAATGGTTGATTCGCCGGGCCCGTCGGTGAGGTCGACGCAGCGAATGCGGCCACTGCTCAGTTCGCCGACGCGGAGAAGCGCGGCAGCGAGGTAGCCTTTCGCCGATGGATGGTCAATCCGCGGTTCTTTGATGGGGCTTTGCAACATCGGCAAATAGCCGATTGTCACCCTATGCCCGCGCCAAGCCAGAAGCGTGGCGAGGACGACATCCATGCAGAAGCGGCCACGATAGGCGCTGAATAGAAAGATATGCTTGCTCTTGGGTAGAGGCGTTCGAGACCCCATTTGCAGCGTCTTCATCCACTTGGAAATGAAGACATGCAGGTTCCACTTGTCATTCGGCTGAAACCGCAACACCAACGGCGCCAACAGCAATATCACGCGGCGCGCCACAGGCCCCGGATGGCGATGTGCATAGATGCGATCCGGAACCCGCTGCAACCGGTGCAGGATAGCGTTGCGTATACGGCGCATCAGTCCCATGTCACGCACTCGCTCGTTCGGCATCGGCTTGGGCAAGGACATGCGCCATCTTTATATCCACCGAATAGCTGCGTGATCCCGAAGCTAACCAGCTCGCCACCGAGGCCACTTCCCGATTGTAGGCGTCCCATTTGCCTTCCGTAATCTGGCGGATCACAAACCGCGGTACTTCAGGACCCGTCGAATCGCAGACGAGATGCATGAGTCCCGCGTCCTCGGGGTGGGGCGCCATGGCGAGATAAGCGAACGCGGCCGCCTCGTCCTGCTTCTCCTGTGATGGCTTCGCAAGATGCGCGGCGTTGCGGAGAAGCCGCACATAGTCTTCGCGATCCGCCGCCTCGTGGGTAAGCCGCCAATCTGAGTAATAGCTGCGGTCGGCGGCAATGACCGGCGTGCCATTCGCCACCGCTTCGATGCCTATTGTGCCGTACACAGTGACCGCAACGTCGGCGCCCGCAAGGCTGGTCGCCGAGTCTGTTTTTTCGGAAAGGATGCGGACATGGTCCGGCAAATCGCCGACCGCGTCCGCCAAGTGAAACCCACCGTACCAACTCTCAAGCGGATGCGGCTTGAGGAACCAGATGACATCCTCGACACCGCGAATGGTCTCGATGGTGAGCGTGATCCAGTCTTTGAAGTCGGAAAAATTCGCGAGGTCCTGATTATG
>JGI24023J19991_10000510_pt1 | contig 29985 bp, 27 predicted proteins | sample Cruoilmetagenom1_FD_19991 | JGI IMG/M metagenome (IMG submission 19991) | reverse complement strand
TGCGCCATCGGCACCAGGCCGGTGGATATGCACTTGGAGGGGCTCGCCAAGCTCGGCGCCGAGGTCGACCTCGAAGGCGGCTATGTGCTCGCCCGCGCGCCCCGCGGCCTGGTGGGAGGACGGGTGGTGTTCCCAAAAGTCTCCGTCGGCGCCACCCACAACATCATGATGGCGGCCACCCTCGCCCGGGGCGAGACGGTGATCGAGAACGCCGCCCGCGAGCCCGAGATCGGGGACGTCGCCGCTTGCCTCGTCAAGATGGGCGCGCAGATCGAGGGGCTCGGCACCTCGACCCTGCGGATCCAGGGCGTGGACCAGCTATCGGGCGCGATTCACGACGTGCTGCCGGACCGGATTGAGACCGGCACTTACGCCATGGCGGTGGCTGCCACCGGCGGCGACGTGCTGCTGGACAATGCCCGCGCAGACCTGCTGGAGGCACCGCTCGACGTGCTGCGCCAGGCGGGCGTCGAAATAACCGAAACCAATCGAGGCCTTCAGGTCACCCGCAACGGCCCCGGACTGTCGCCGATCGAGGTTGAGACCGAGCCGTTTCCGGGATTCCCCACGGATTTGCAGGCCCAGCTCATGGCGCTGATGGCGCTCGCGGGCGGGCGCTCCCGGATCCGCGAGACCATCTTCGAGAACCGGTTCATGCACGTCCAGGAGCTGGTCCGGCTCGGCGCCGACATCGCGCTCGAAGGCGATACGGCCTACGTTACCGGCGTCGGGGGGCTGACGGGCGCCCAGGTGATGGCGACGGACCTGCGCGCCTCGGTCTCGTTGGTTATCGCGGGGCTCGCGGCCGAGGGCGAGACCGTGATCAACCGGGTCTATCACCTTGATCGCGGCTTCGAACGGATCGAGGAAAAGCTCGGTGCCTGCGGGGCCCGGATCGAGCGCCTGGCCGCCTAATCCGAGCTAACGGGGGCCGCCATAACCCCGTCCACTTCGAACAAGTCGGCAACATCATATCCGAGGACATCGGCGTTGCTTGTCCGGAGCTGTGTGAGTAGCGGCTCGAACACATCGGTCCTTGCGGCGCGGTCGGCCAGGGCACGCGCTTCTGATTCAGACGCGGCCTTCACATGGATTGTCGCCACCAAGTTTACAAAGAACCCGTATTGATGCGTTGGTGACTGGTCACTCATCGTTATCGCTCCATCAGTTGAGTTGCCTAACGTTCGTAGCCAGACGCGTCCGCTCATGATCGAGACGTTTCGGGTGTCGATCTCGTCCTGTGGCTGCTGCGGGGCTCACAGCCAGATATGTGTTGTCCGCTAATGGCCTTGAGCGGACGCAGAATTGCGCCGCCCAATCGTTGAGTCCCAGCCCTGCCTTCATTAGCCGGCTTCGACCGCCATTCCAGCTCGTTCCTCTTCGCTCAGCTTGGACCGCCATTCCTGCACGATCTCAGCCAGCATCTGGCGCAAAAAGTGCAACCCTACAGGAACGACTTCATAGGGAAGCCTCACAAACTCGGAGAATTCCCCGACTTGCTGAAGGGTCCTTTCATCGACGCCCGTATCCAACAAGATCAGCCGTCGGACGAATTCGTTGAAGAATTCCGGGGCCGTTTCTTCATCGAACCCCATATCCTTTACATGTTTTTGCCACCCCGACAGCCAGCCCGGAGTGATCAGGTAGGCTCCATCTTGGATATAGCTATCAATCTCGTTGTTGTCGGCGAACAAATGAAAACATTGATGGATCTTGTGGAGCCTAAAGTTCTCCATCCCCGCGGGCGGGTCCGTCAAATCAAAGATGCAAGGACTGCCAAACGCATCGACTTGGCTGAATTCCCCGTGGAAAGAGCTTTCCCGTTTCAGTTTGCCCCATCCCGTTGGCGGACGGCCACAGTCGGCCGGAAAGGCTGCGACAACGACATCGTCCCAGCCCTCGGCTTCGATCGCCGCCGCGACTTCCCTTTGGAAGTAGGAGCAGACCAGAAGACAAAGTTTATCGGGCATCAGGAACCCTCGCTCCGGAAAACAGAGCCCGCAACCACCCCGGAACTCATCCGGCGATGGTAGCGGTAGCCAGTGGTCAACAAACGATCACTGGCTACCGACTAAATGATTAAGCTGCTTTCTTAATCTTGGTTCCATCGTACTTGGCGTTGATTATGGCCAAGTCCTGTTCGGTCAACTCCCAATCGATCGGATAACGTCCCCATTCACGAACCGCGTCCGAGATGTAATGCAAGCACTCGGGCGGGGTTTGGAAGGGGATTTCGCCATGATTGTCCGAGAGAATGAAGCCGCCCCCGGGCCCGGCCTTGTAAATGGCTTCCTTGACGATTGCGGTGGCCTCTTCGCGGGTCCATTTGCGCATCATGATGCCGTTGAGATTGCCGATGACGGTCAATTTGCCCCGGCAGATCTCTTTCACCTCGGCCAAATCTTCGATCACGCTGACGCCGATGCCCAACGTGCCGGTCTCGGCGATATCGTTGAGAATGGGGATGCCACGCCCCGCGGCCAAATGGGAGACCGTCGGCCCACCCATCTCGGGAATAATCTCTTTGGCCATAACGTTACCGGTTTCGAGGTAGAGCTCGCGCGGGACCAGCGTTGTGGACATGACCGGGTCGAAGAAACAAATCGCCGTGACTCCGGCCTCGAATTGGGCCTTGCCCCAGCTGACGCACCACTCCATGTTTTTCTTCCACAGCACCCAAGCCAGGTCGCGATCCTCATACATCAGCGCCATGTAATTATCGAAACCCATCTGCATTACCGGCAAAGAGAAGGGACCGATGCATACGCCCACAATCGGGACGTCCTGCCTGCCGCTTTCCTTTATCCCAGCGGTAGCCTTTAGAACTTCTTGCAGATGCCAGTGCTCCTTCGGATCGGGCGGCTGGATAGCCTTGATATCTTTGGGTTCGCGAATGAATGGCGCGGCATTGTTCGGCGGACCATCTTCGACATAGAGAACGGAGCCCATGCGGCCGATTTCTTTGCCCCAAGCTTCGGTTTCGATGGCTGCAAAAAACAGGTTGTAATAATTGTCGCTCCCATATTTTTCCTGCATGAGGAGTTGTCCCTTAATGACATTCTCCGCGTCGGAAAAATACTCCTCGATGGTCATGTTGAGCTCTTTGGAGCCCACCATGCTGGTCAATAGGAACACCGGCACGCGATCCGGTTCCTGGTGTCCCAGCGTCGTCAACGTACGCTCGATCGGTGTCATGGTATCTTCAGGCATGACTAATTCTCCAAATATTCAGTAAGTTAACTCGCCATAAGCTCAGTGACTTTCTCGACGGCTTCGGTCGCGCTCTTGCCCATGGCGTCTGCTCCGATATCCTTGTAGAGGTCGGGATCGAACCGGAAAGGCGCACCGCCAACTAGAACTTTGATATCGGGATTGAGCTTCGGCAGCACGTTCTTGAGCCGCAAGGCGGAGGGCATCATCAGGACTGAGATACACAGCACCTTCAGGTTATCCTCATTTGCCCTTTTGATGAGGCCCTCATCATCCTGTCGCTTGTAGTCTATGACGTCCCAGCCATTCACCCGTAGCATAGAGTTAACGATGCTTTTGCCCAATCGGTGATAGTCCCAATACAAAGTGAGCGCCAATTTGGGTTGGTCCTCCCGCATAGGGGCGGGTGGCGGCAGAGTGTCAACGAGCTGTTCGCTGATTCGGGCAGCCATGAACATCTGAGCCAAGGCAATCTTACCCTCGTCCCAGTGGCTACCGATTTCTTCAATCGCTGGGACCATTACGTGGTCCATGAACTCCAACGGCGAATGTTTTTCTAAGCCCTGTTTGAACAATTTTTCAGCGGCCGGCTTGTCCACGTCTAGCAGAGCTTTTTCAAACTCCGCCACATCTGGCGGCACGGCCGTCGGTGAGCTTTGCGCTGCGGATTGGGCCACGATACTTCCTCCAACTCTAGGCAGTTGCACTCCGCAATTTTATCTGTACATACAGGTTATACGCCGACATCACCGAACGCTAGGATGAAATGACAGAGAACAGCCACATATCCGACGACGCACTGCAGTCACGTGGAATCTGTATCTGCAACAGGTTTCGCAGGGCCGCCAGGTTAACCTCTAAAGTCTATGACAGGGCGCTGAAGCCGGTGGGGCTGCGCAACAGTCAATTCACGGCGCTGGTGACCCTGGACAGGTATGGTCCGGTGGCGATTGGGGAGTTGGCCGAATTAATGGCGACCGATGGCACGACATTGACGCGCAATCTGGAGGTCCTGGCTCGCAGGGGCTTGGTTGAGGATGTTGCTGCTGACGACGCTCGCACACGCGTCGTCGCGATCACCGATCTTGGCAAGCAGACTCGCGTTGCGGCCGTGCCGCTATGGCGCGAGGCACAAGTGCAAGTTCTCGAAGCCGTTGGATCGAAGAGCTGGTCCGAGATGCGAGTTGAACTCGACAAGATCGAAGAGGCTTGCGCCAGACCAGAGCCAAGAAATCTGGATTGATATCTGTATAGGCGGATCGCGGAATCATCGGACAAACCATGCGGTTTGACCGTCCCGGTCGTCAGCCCCAACCGGATCATGCAGACACGAGCCTAGCTGCGCCAGCAGCCGCCCTCGCTCGCGGTAATGACGGCCTCCCCAGCACGCCGCAGCCGCCCGCCGCGCCGCGCCGCCATTGCCATCGGCCAATGCTCCGGCTATCAGAGGCTCGACCTGAGCTCAATACCGCCATGCAAGCCGCAATTGCGGCACTGAAAGACGCGCCCGATGGAACCCTTGAAGCTGGTTGCGTTCGATTCGGAAGACCTGCAGATCCTCTCCGCCCATCTGCAGGATGCGGTTCTGCGCGTTGATAACGCGGCGTTTCTGCCCTCCAAGAACCGCTTCGCCGTGATCGCCAACAGGTTCGACTGGGAGGGCGCCGGCAGCGACCGGAAATCCCGCGATCACGCCTATCAGCGGCGCCGCTCCATGCTGCGGTTTGAGCGCGTGCTCGGCGCGCAAATGCAGAATCTGCGCAAGAGCCAGCAAGGCTCGGTGCTTGACTTGCTGGCAATTCAATTCGAGGAGACCGACGCGCCGGAAGGATACATTACGCTGGTGTTTGCCGGCGGCGGCGCGATCCGGCTCCATGTCGAGTGCATCGAAGCCGAGCTGAAGGATTTGGGCCCGGCTTGGGAAACCAAGAATCTGCCAAAGCATGGCGAAGACGACCGCCCGGCCGACGAGGCCTGAGAGGGCGGTTCTGGTCACATGGCCCAACGGCTGGACATAAGGGATTCCGGATTCGAGCCTGCCTTTCAAGCCCTGCTCGCGGCCAAGCGCGAGACCGCGGCTGAAGTCGACGAGGCGGTCCAACGCATCATTGAGGACGTGCGGGCCCGCGGCGATGCGGCCCTGATCGAGCTGACCAAGCGTTTTGACGGTGTCGATCTGGGCGAAACGGGCATCCAGGTGGGCGCGGAGGAAATCGCCGGCGCGGCCAAGTCGGTAGACCGCGAAACCCTCGAAGCGCTGATGTTCGCCCGCGACCGCATCGAGCGCCACCATGCCCGCCAGCTCCCGCAGGACGACCGCTATGTGGACCCGATCGGTGTGGAGCTCGGCTACCGCTGGACGCCGGTGGAGGCCGCCGGCATCTACGTGCCGGGCGGTACGGCGAGCTATCCAAGTTCCGTTCTGATGAACGCGCTGCCGGCGAAAGTGGCGGGGGTGGAACGGATCGCCATGGTGGTGCCGGCCTCCGATGGCGCGATACCGCCTTTGGTGCTGGCCGCGGCGGAGCTTGCAGGCGTCACCGAGATCTACCGGATCGGCGGCGCCCAGGCGGTGGCGGCGCTTGCCTATGGCACCGACACGGTCGCACCCGTCGCCAAGATCATCGGCCCCGGCAACGCCTATGTGGCGGCCGCCAAGCGCCAGGTGTTCGGACAGGTCGGCATCGACATGATCGCGGGCCCCTCCGAAGTGCTGGTGGTGGCGGATGAAGGCAACGATCCCGCCTGGCTCGCCTCCGACCTGCTGGCCCAGGCCGAGCACGACGCCTCGTCCCAGTCGATCCTGATGACAGACAGCGCCGCGTTGGCGGATGCGGTGGAGCAGGCGGTGGCAGATCAGCTCAAGGCCTTGCCCCGGGGCGGTATCGCGGGTCAGAGCTGGCAAAGCTTTGGGGCGGTGATCGTGCTGGAGCGGCTGGACCAGGCGGCGGCGCTAATCGACAGGGTCGCGCCGGAGCATTTGGAGATCGCCACCGATGATCCCGAAGCGCTGCTGGCGGCCGTCAAGAATGCCGGCGCGATTTTCCTGGGCCGCCACACGCCCGAGGTGATCGGCGACTATGTGGCGGGCTCCAACCACGTGCTCCCCACCGCGCGCAGTGCGCGGTTTTCCTCAGGCCTCGGCGTGCTCGACTTCATGAAGCGTTCGTCGGTCCTGAAGCTCACCGCGGAAAGCCTTGCCGAACTCGCGCCTGCTGCCGTGACCCTTGCCAAGGCCGAGGGGCTGGAGGCCCATGCCCGCTCGGTGGAAATCAGGCTGAACCGGCGCGGCCGATGAGGGCGGACGTCCACCATGGCTGAGGGTGGGCCAAAGGAGAGCCAATCCCGCTGTCTCATCGAAGTGACCCTCGATGAAGCTTCCATCGGCCGAAACGCGCCCGACATCGAGCACGAACGCAAGGTCGCGATCTTCGACCTGCTGGAGAAGAATTATTTCGAGCTGGATGGGCGGGCAGGCGGGCCCTACACCCTGCACATCTCGATGGCCGAAAACCGGCTGGTCTTCGCGGTGAGCGACGCCGACGCCGAACCACTGATGAGCTTCCTGCTCTCGCTCTCGCCGTTCCGCCGCCTGGTGAAGGACTACTTCATCGTCGTCGACAGCTATCACGAGGCGATCAAGACCGCGCCGCCCAGCCGCATCGAGGCGATCGACATGGGACGCCGCGGACTGCACGACGAGGGCAGCCGGATATTGATGGAGCGGCTGAAGGGCAAGATCACGGTCGACTTCGATACGGCGCGCCGGCTCTTCACCCTGATCTGCGCGCTGCATTGGAGGGGCTGAGGGGGTGGTGAATTGGGGGGAGCTGCCGGACTCGGTGCTATTCGCTTGCTCGCTGAATTCCGTGCGCTCGCCGATCGCCGCCGCCCTGTTTGACCATCTCTCGGGCGGCCGGTCCCGCGTGGCGTCGGCTGGTGCGAGGCGGGGCAAGGTCGACCAGTTTGCGGTTGCCGTGATGGATGAGATCGGAATCGATATTTCAGACCACAAACCCACCGCGATGGCGGATCTGGACGAGGCCGCCTTCGACCTGATCATTACGCTCTCGCCCGAGGCGCATCATCAGGCGCTGGAGTTCGCCCGCGCCGATTCCACGGAAGTGGAATATTGGCCGGTTCCCGATCCCACAGCGGTGAGCGGCAGCCGCGAAACAATCCTCGATGCCTACCGGGCTTGCCGCGACCAGCTCACGCAGCAAATCAAGCAACGCTTCGGTTTGGGCGGCGCGCCCCATGTCTGATATCAGCCCCGTGACAGGGAATGCCTTGATTTTGGCGTTCGGGACGCCCATTGTCCGCCAAACTTTTCCATGGACAGGAGTTTCATGACAAAGGAAGAACTGCTCGAATTTCCAGGCAGCGTTACGGAGTTGCTGCCCAACGCCACCTTCAGGGTGAAGCTTGAGAATGGCCACGAGATCATTGCCCATACCGCGGGACGGATGCGCAGAAACCGGATCCGCGTCCTTGCCGGCGACAAAGTCTTGGTCGAAATGACGCCCTATGACCTCACCAAAGGACGCATCACCTACCGTTTTAAGTAGGAACCCGCTGCAGGGCCTGGCTGAAAGGTTCAAGCGGTCGGGGGAGGCGCGTGGCGACGTGCGCGCCGATGACCCCGCGCCGTCGGAACCGGGCGCCTCGGAGGCAATCGCGCCGGACCGGCATAAATTCGTGCTGGCCAGCGGATCGCCGCGGCGGCTCGCCCTGCTGCAGCAGGTCGGCATCGAGCCCGACTCCTTGATTCCCGCCAGCATCGACGAGACCCCGAAAAAGGGCGAAGTGCCCCGCTCGCTGGTGCGCCGGCTGGCCCGCGCCAAGGCCGAGGCGGTGACCCAGACCCTGATGAAGGACGACGAGCTCTCGAAGGCCTTCGTGCTGGCGGCCGACACCTCGGTTGCCGTGGGTCGCCGCGTGCTGGCGCAGGCCAACTATTTGGATGAAGCGGTGGCCGCGCTGCAATTCCTTTCGGGCCGCTCGCACCGGGTCTACACAGCGGTCTGCCTGGTGACGCCGGATCGCAACTACCGGCAGCGGGTGGTCGAGACCCGGGTCCGCTTCAAGCGGCTCTCGCGCGACGAGATCGACGCCTATATCGGGTCCGGCGAATGGCGCGGCAAGGCGGGCGGCTATGCGATACAGGGCGTGGCGGGCGCCTTCGTCACCAAGCTGGTCGGCTCCTACTCGAATGTGGTCGGCCTGCCGCTCACCGAGACGGTGGGCATGCTGCGGGGCGAGGGGTACCCGATCTACTTCAACTGGCTCAGCAAGGCGGAGCTGAACCCGCAATGATACCCCCCGGCAAAGGGTTTGGCAGGGGCAATGGGACCCCGAGAAAGGCGGGCGGCGCCGGCTGCCCGGTCTGTGGCAAGCCGGTGCAGAAGCATCACCGGCCGTTCTGCTCGCTGCGTTGCGCGCATGTCGACCTGAACCGCTGGCTGAGCGACGGCTATGTGATCAAGGGCCCGCCGGCCTCGCCCGAAGATGACGAGTTCGGGGGGGGCGCCTAGGCGCCCGATCCCGCGCCCGCCCGGGCTGCCGCCGCGCATCGTTACGGGCCTTCGAAACGGGCTCGCGGCGACTCGACAGCGCGGAAGCGATTTCCTATAAGCCAACACCCTTTTTTGGGCGCCCGGATCGGATGCGGGCGCGCGCCCATAGCGCGCCAAATCCGGTCCCTTAACGGTGCTTGGCCCAGGTAGCTCAGTTGGTAGAGCAGCGGACTGAAAATCCGCGTGTCGGTGGTTCGATTCCGCCCCTGGGCACCATTTTTTATTCCGAAAGCTTCCGGGACTTTGCCGGCACCAAATCCTAAGAAGCACCATCGAGAGACCGGGCGACGGGCGATATTCGCTTAGATCGAACTGGCGACTGTCGGGCAAGCCGGCGTGGGCGCTATATCCACCATAAGGATACCTTATCGTGGTGATAAGTATTCCAAACTTCACCTGATGACCTGCGTTTGGTAGCATTTGGGAGAAGAGTTTGGAGTAGCCAATGTCACAAACGCCCCCAAGCGTCGCGACCACTGGTAGCGCGCCGGGCGATGCTATCCAGAACGACCAGAGAGTTGACGCCGCAGGCCCTATCTCGATTAATTCTATGAATTTCTAGAGAGATTACGGTGATCAGGACACTACGCGTGACCGGATCTATGTCATTGCGGGGTCCATGGAGCTGGATAGGTTATCGAGGATCAAGATCCTTGCATTGGCAACCGGCAGAATCTGCAGAACACGATCGGAGAGTAGAACATGGACGCCATAGTTGAAAACAAGTGCCCAGTAATGCACGGCGCGAATACGGCCCTCGGCACAAACGTCATGGAGTGGTGGCCGGCCGCCCTCAATCTCGACATTCTGCATCAGCAAGATGCCAAGACCAATCCGCTGGACAAGGACTTCAACTATCGTGAAGAGCTCAAGAAGCTCGATTTCGAGGCGCTTAAGAAAGACCTCCATGCGCTGATGACCGATAGTCAAGACTGGTGGCCTGCCGACTGGGGCCATTATGGCGGCCTGATGATCCGCATGGCCTGGCACGCCGCCGGCACCTATCGTATCGCGGACGGCCGTGGTGGAGCAGGCACCGGCAACCAGCGCTTCGCTCCGGTCGACTCATGGCCGGACAATGTCAGCCTCGACAAGGCCCGCCGGCTTTTGTGGCCGATCAAGAAGAAGTACGGCAACAAGATCTCGTGGGCAGACCTCATCGTCCTTGCCGGCAACATCGCCTATGAATCTATGGGCCTGAAGACCTTCGGGTTTGGCTTCGGCCGCGAAGATATTTGGCACCCTGAAACAGACATCTTTTGGGGCTCGGAGAAGGAATGGCTCGGCAAGGACCGCTATGCGGACGGCAATGACGAGACCTCCCTCGAAAACCCGCTCGCAGCAGTGCAGATGGGCCTGATCTACGTAAATCCGGAAGGCGTCGACGGCAAGCCAGATCCGCTGAAGACCGCAGAGGCCGTTCGCGAGACGTTCCTCCGAATGGCAATGAACGATGAGGAAACCGCGGCACTGACCGCCGGCGGTCACACCGTCGGCAAAACCCACGGCAATGGCGATGCTAGTGTTCTGGGCCCGGATCCGGAAGCGGCGCCTCTCGATGAGCAGGGTCTTGGCTGGCATAATCCGAACAAGTCGGGCAAGGGCAGATATGCCGTCACCAGTGGCCTCGAGGGTGCTTGGACGACCCACCCGACCAAGTTCGACATGGGTTATTTCGATATGCTGCTCGATCACCAATGGGATATCCGGACAAGCCCCGCCGGCGCCCGGCAGTGGCAGCCGGCCGAGATCGCCGAAGAAGATATGCCGGTCGATGTCGAGGACCCGTCGATCCGCTGCATACCGATCATGACTGACGCCGACATGGCGATGAAGGTGGACCCGACCTATCGCGAGATCATGGAAAAGTTCCGCGCGAATCCCGACTATTTCAAGGACACTTTCGCGCGGGCCTGGTTCAAGCTCACGCACCGAGATATGGGGCCGAAGGCGCGCTATATCGGTCCTGACGTTCCTAAGGAAGATCTGATCTGGCAGGACGCTGTGCCGGCCGGCAGCACCGACTATGATGTAGATGCCGTCAAGTCCAAGATCGCGGCGAGTGGCCTTTCAGTCGGCGAAATGGTTGCGACCGCCTGGGATAGTGCCCGCACCTTCCGCGGCTCAGACATGCGTGGTGGCGCCAACGGGGCACGCATCCGTCTCGCCCCCCAAAAGGACTGGGAAGGCAACGAGCCCAAGCGCCTCGCCAAGGCTCTAGGCGTGCTCGCACCAATTGCGGACGAGACCGGCGCCAGCATCGCGGACGTCATCGTTCTGGCTGGCAATGTCGGCATCGAGCAGGCGGCGAAGGCCGCGGGCTTCGACGTCACCGTGCCCTTTGCACCCGGGCGCGGCGATGCCACCGACGAGATGACCGATGCCGAATCCTTCGAACCACTGGAACCCATCCACGATGGTTATCGCAACTGGCTCAAGAAGGACTATGCGGTCCGCGCCGAAGAACTCATGCTTGATCACACACAGCTCATGGGGCTGACTGCCCCCGAGATGACGGTTCTGGTCGGCGGCATGCGTGTTCTCGGCACCAACTACGGCGGCACCAAGCACGGTGTATTCACCGACCGCGAAGGCACTCTCACGAACGACTTCTTCGTAAACCTGACCGACATGAACTATGCGTGGAAGCCAACCAGCGACGATCTATACGAGATCCGTGATCGCGAAACGGATGAAAATAAATGGACGGCAACCCGCGTAGATCTCGTGTTCGGATCCAATTCGATCCTTCGAGCGTATGCCGAAGTCTACGCCCAGGACGACAGCAAGGAAAAGTTCGTGAACGACTTCGTTGCAGCATGGACGAAGGTCATGAACGCGGATCGCTTCGACCTTGCCTGATCGCAGCCGATAGAAGCAATCGACACGCAATCAGGGCGGTGTTTCCAAACAACTGGAGACGCCGCCCTGTTGCCATTCCCTCACAATTTTTGTTTCTCGCCCGCTGAATTTGAAGGCTGGTTAGGTCTTCTAAGTTCATTCGCTGAAGGCGCGGGACTCTATTGGTTCGCCCACTGAAATCGCGGGCTGGTTGCCGGACTCTATTTGTTACGCGACCTAAGTGTCGCGTAGGTGCCGGAACTGGGAGAGGTTTCCTGCAACTACCCGGCACTTAGACCGGGTAACTAAGAAAATTCCAGCACCTACCCCGCACTTAAAGCGGGGTAACAAACAAGCTCCGGCAACTCGCCGGCACTCAAGCCGGGGAATTAATAGAGCCCCACTCCCGGGGCTTCCTCGACTGGCTAAAGCTATGCAATCATCGGTTGGCCCGTTCGATGGGCGGACGGACTTGCATGGAAAATGGGGGTGCGAAGATGTTCTGCTCCTTCGCTTTGCGCGTTGTCTCAATCATTCTAGCTCTGGTGTGCGTTCAGAACGCTGCTGCCGATCGGGCCGCGGCCGAAGAAATCACGATTCCGGGAAGCCAAGTCGCCGAGGCGTTGGAGCAGCTGCTCTCCAATGCCCAGATCCGGCTGGACGGCGCGGCGGGCGAAAGGCGGCGCGTGTCCGGTATTCGGACCTTCCACGATCCGAACGGCTCCTACATCCGGTTCGGCGGCGCGCTGGGCAACCACCGGCACCCCATATTCGTCGGCGAGGCCGCGCTTATCCATTCGCTGGACCCCTCGAGTAGCGCCGACGGTTTCTATTTCCTGAACCTGTCGAATATCGACTCGAGCCGGGTCGACGTGACCGCCACGGATGACGGCTTCGACCTGATCGTCAACTTGCAAATCGACGACCCGGAAGTCGTCATCAACTGTCTGCAGGTCCGGAACGGCGTGGCGCGCACATGCCCCGCCAGCGCAGCGGCGGGTCAGGGCCCGCTGATTAGTTGGAATCAGCCCATCGAATGGAGCAACGCCCGCATGCGGATTAAGCTCGAGCCCATTCTGCACGCCGGCGGTGTGGCCCTTCGCGCCGTAGATGCGGAGCTTAGCGGCGACGTGGACCCACCCGATGCCATGGGTTGCGTCTCCCGCAACTTGGTGCCGGGCAGCATCTGCTTCGTGATCGACAATCTTATCGACACGCTGCAGAGGGCGCGGCTGACCAACCCGCGTTTCCCCCACGAGATGGCGGCCATCACCTTGGACAAGACCATCGCGCACGCCTTTGACAATGAGCAGGTCAAGAACGGGATCGCGCTCAACATGGTCCCGGTGCTGGCCCAATCCAATGTGGTGGGGAGCATCTGCGCCGTCCGCATGGAAGATGGAAATTTGGTGGTCGTCGGTGAGCGCGGCCACATACCGCCCGGTGCACAGGTGCCTGTGCCGCCGGACCTCAATCCCGGCGGCCAGCCGCGAGATATCAATCCCAGTGTCCCCATCCCGATGCCGCCTCTTCCCTAGCGTTGAACGGGATTCTATTTGTTACTCGGCTGTTCATTTGTTGCCCGGCTGTATCAGACGCGACCATGGAACAAGGAAAAACTGGCATGAACCGGAATTTCGTTAGAACTGCTTTGGCGTTTGCAGTTTGCTCGATGATCGCCATCGGGTCCGCCTTGGCCCAGCAGAGCCCGGCTAGCGGACAACTCGAAGGCCAAGTCCTCAGCGGCGGGGCGCCGGTTGCGGGTTCCGCGGTGACGCTGTGGGCCGCGAGCCTGGGCGCGCCAGCCGAATTAGCTCAAGCCAAGACCGGCGACGATGGCAGCTTTACGATTTCGCTTCCCGCCACGCCGGTCGCGGAGAGTTCGCTTTATCTCGTCGCCCAGGGCGGCCGGACGGGCGCAAGCGATGGCGGCGATAACCCGGCCATCGCCCTGCTGACCGTGCTCGGCGAGAAGCCGCCGGCCAAGGCCGTGATCAACGAGATGACGACAATCGCTTCCGTTTGGACCCACGCGCAGTTCATCGAGGGCACCGCGATCCAGGGCCATGCGCTCGGCCTGCGCATTGCGGCCGGCAATGTGCCGAACTTCGTCGATCTTTCGACCGGCGGCTGGGGCGGGCCGATCCAGGGTCCGCTCAATGCGGGCCAAACGCCGACCATGGCCAACTTCGCTACGCTCGCTAACCTGCTCGCGGGCTGTGCGGCGCGGGTGACCGATGGGGCCTGCGACAAGCTGTTCGCCGCCGCGGCGGGGCCGGACAAAAAGCTTACCACCGACATGCTGAGCGCGGCGCAATCGATTGCGCGCGCGCCGTGGTACGAGCCCACGCGGCTGTTTGCGCTGCTCGACCAATTCTACCCCGTCCCTAAGGGCAAGAACCTGCGCCCGGTTCCCTATATGCCCTACCTCAACTACGCGCCCAGCGCCTGGGTGCTGCCGCTGAAGTTCGCCGGCGGCGGCCTGCACGCGCCGGGCAAAGGCATGTTCGACAGCCAGGGCAATCTCTGGTCGGGCAGCAATTTCACGGTGGGCTGGCAGGCGGACCATAATTTGTGGCAAGGCAATGCCGCGAAGTTCGCACCCAATGGGAGCCCGCTCTCGCCGGCGACCACCGGCTTCACCGGCGGGGGCATGCAAGGCGGCACCTTTGGCGTCGCCGTCGACGCGGACGACAATGCCTGGCTCACCAATTATGGCGGCCAGTCCATCGCGGTGTTCGACAAGACCGGCAAGCCGCTGACCCCGCCCGAGGGCATCACCTTCGACGGCAAGCTTGGACTGATGCAGGGCATCATCGTCGCGCCCAATGGCGACGTCTGGGCGCTCGGCGTCACAAAAGGCCAGCTTGTGCACTTTCCCAAGGGTGATCTCAGCCAGGGCAAGATCGTCTGCGAGGGCGATAGCGCCGAGCCCTGCAAGTCCTTCAAGGGACCGTTCTTTCTGGGCATCGACCAGCAGGACCGGATCTGGGTCACCAACGGCGTCGGCGAACACGTGACACGGTTCCCGGCCAGTGACCCGAGTAAGGCCGAAAAGTTCAAGACCGGCTGGAGCGGGGCCGGGCTTGCCATCGACAGCCAGGGCAATGTCTGGGTCACGAACCGGCTCGGCAATTCGGCCGCCGGCGCGCTCACCATGGGAGAAATGGTGGTCGCCTATGAGACCGGCCTAGATTTCGAGAAGGTCATGGTGGCCGGCATGAGCAAGCACCGAAAGGGTAGCGTCGCGGTGCTGAAGCCGGACGGCTCAGCCTTTGCCGGTTCGCCCTTCAGCGGCGAGAGCCTGCCCGGGCCCTGGGCCGCGGTGGTCGACGGCAACGACAATGTATGGGTTTCCAACTTCGTCTCGCCCAACAGCCCGATTACGCAGCTCTGCGGCGTGCGCACCGAAAACTGCCCGCCCGGCTTCAAGACCGGCGATCCGATCGCACCGCCCGGCGGCTATGTGGGTGGCGGCATGCAGATGTTGACCGATATCGCCATTGGTCCCGCCGGCGACGTCTGGGCGTTGAACAACTGGCAGGACTATGAAATCTGTTTCGCGGATCCGCCCGACGAGGCGATCTCGACCCGCTGTGGCGGCCAGGGCGTGACGATCTTTTTCGGCATGGCAAAGCCGGTTGCCGCACCTCAGATCGGGCCGGCAAGAGCGCCTTGAAAAGGCTGATTCAGCATAGCTCCCCGACACTTCAGTCAAGGAACAAAACAAAATATCCGGCAACTAGCCCGCGATTCCAGTGGGCGAACTAATCAAGTGTCGAGGAGTTGTGGGCCTATTTTTTTGTTTCCCCAGCTTTAGTGCTGGGGAGGTGCCGGACCTGGGAGAGGTATCCGGCACCTACGCGACACTTAGGTCGCGTAACAAATAGAATCCAACTACCCAGCACTTAGGCTGGGTAACAAATAAATTCCAGCAACCACCCCACACTCAGGTGGGGTAATAATTCGAATACCAAGGAGTTTCATAAACGATGACGCGTTTGATGGCTTCGATGCTGGCATTCGTTCTCGCGGTGGCGCTGAGTGTGTCGGCGCGCGCCGACGTCATGATAGCGATGGCCGGTCCGTTGACGGGACCGGATGCGGCCTTTGGCGAGCAGTACAAGATCGGCGCCGAGCTGGCGGTCCGGGACATCAACGCATCAGGCGGCCTGTTGGGTCAGCAACTCGAGCTGAAATTCTATGACGACGCTTGCGACCCCGGGCAGGCGGTGAGCGTGGCCAACAAGCTGGTGAGCGAGGGCGCAGCCATGGTGGTGGGCCATTACTGCTCGCACGCATCGATTCCCGCCTCGAAGGTCTATGAGGAGGACGGGATCATCCAAATTTCTCCCAGCACGTCGAACCCGAAATTTACCGATGAGGGCGGCCCGAACGTGTTTCGGGTCAGCGGGCGCGACGATCAGCAGGGCGGCGTCGCCGGCGCCTATCTCGCGAAGAATTTCGCGGACAAGAACATCGCCATCATCCATGACCGGTCCACCTTTGGAAAAGGCCTGGCGGACGAAACCAAGAAGGCAATGAATCAAGCGGGCAAGCAGGAGACGCTCCAGGACTCCTACTTCAAGGGCGATAAAGACTTCAGCGCCCTAGTCACCAAGCTGAAGCGGAACAAGATCGACGTGGTCTATGTCGGCGGCTACCACGAGGAAGCTGGGCTGCTGGTGCGGCAGATGCGCGAGAATGGATTGGACGCCATCTTGGTGGGCGGCGACACGCTGATGACGGAGCACTTTGCCGCGATCACCGGCGATGCGGGTGACGGCACCCTAATGACTTTTCCGCCCGACCCCCGCAAGAATCCCGCCGCCGTCGAGACCGTGAAACGTCTACGGGCCAAGGGGGTCGAGCCCGAGGGCTATGTTCTCTACAGCTACGCCGCCGTTCAGGTCTGGAAACAGGCCGTCGAGAAGGCGGGGTCGCTGGATAGCGCGAAAGTCATAGCCGCGCTCCAGTCCGGCGAATTCGACACCGTCATCGGCAAGTTCGAATTCGACAAAAAGGGCGACCCCGACCTCAGGCCCTACGCGTTCTACCGCTGGCAGGACGGCTCCTACGCCCAGATCAACTAACGCGCCACCACGCGGCAGTTTGGGATTAGGCCGCCGCCTTGGGAGAGGGGTGCTCGGCCGCCAAGGCGCCGATCGAGCCGCCGAGATGCTTGTCCACTTCGTGAATGTTTATGGTGGAGGCCTCGTGCACCCAGCCGCTAAACACCGTGGATAGAACCTCGCTGGTCGCCGCCAATGCCATTCTGAGCTGTTTCGGCGTGGCGGAACTCTTGGTGAGATATATATCGATCTGAGCCGTGCGGCTGCTGGTGCCGGTAATCGGTTGGCCGCCGACGGCCCAGAAGCGGGGATCGGACTGCGCTAGACGCACCACAACCGTTCCCGGATCGATGCCGAGCGCGTCGCTCAAGGCGAGCGTGACGCCGCCAAACAGCTCGCGGGCCTCTTCTTCGATCAATGTATGGGACTCGGCTATCTCGATCGTCACATTGGGCATCATGTTCTCCATTTGCGTTGGCATGGGGCGGCGACTGATATTGAGATAGCGTGCGCGATAAGTTTTTTGAAATTTATTTAACAAACACAATACTTTTGATACGCTTAATTATGCGATCTAATCTGGATATGGATTGCCTGCGCACATTCGTGGCCATCACCGATCTTGGAAGCTTTACCAAGGCGGCCGACCGGGTGGGTCGCTCGCTGCCGGCGGTGAGCTTGCAGATGGACCGGCTGCAACGTCAGGCGGGCGCTACATTGTTCCGCAGGGACGGCCGTGGAAAGGCGCTCACGGAAGAGGGCGAGAGCTTGCTGGGCTTTGCGCGGCAGATTCTCGCGGCCAACGATGCCGCGGTCACGCATTTCGCCGCGCAGGGACGCGTTGAGGGTCCGGTTCGGCTCGGCGTCGTGCAGGACGTGGCCGAACACATGCTCTCGGCTGTGCTCGCCGACTTCGCAACTGCCCACCCCGACGTGCGCCTCGAAGTGCGCGTCGAGCGTACGATGGTGCTCATCAAGGCGCTGGAACGGGGCGAGATAGATCTCGTAATTGGCTTCGACGTCGAGACCAAATTTCAAAGGCGAAAGCTCGCCGAGACACAAATGATTTGGATTGGCGGGCGGGGCACAGGCGTGGGCGAACGGGAGCCGCTGCCGCTCGTGCTCTTTGAGGAGCCATGCGCTTTCCGCGAGGCGGCCTTGCGCTCACTGCAGGCGGAGGGGATCAGGTGGCGTACCGCGGTTTTGAGCCCCAGCCTATGGGGTTTGCGCGCAGCGGTGGTGGCAGGCTTCGGCGCCACGGTGCGTACCAAACAGTTCTTTGCCCTTGGGCCTCACGATCTGGTCGAGCTGAAAGATCTGCCGGCGCTGCCCAGCGCGACGTTCACGCTTTACAGCGCGCCCGGCGACCTGTCGCCGGCGAGCAAACTGTTGGCTGAAATCTGCACCGAGCGGTTGCGCCTGCTTTAGACCGCTGCGGCGGGAATCTTGACCATTGTTTGAGTTCGAACCTTTGGCGCCCCGTGCGCAGGAACACTAGTCTTGTGAAGCGGCTTGCCGTTCCAGAAGTTGCTTCCGGCGGAGCAGGCTGTCTTCCGGCCAGTGTTCCTCGCGGTCGTAATATACCTCGAACGCCAAATGTCCTTCCGGAATCACGACCCAGTCCTGTTTTGATGCCGTGAACACATGGATGGCTGGCGGCATCGCGTTCGGCTCGTCGAGGGTTCCCACCCGGACGAAATGCACCGCGTCCCCGGCGGCCGCATAATTGCCCCACAGAGCGGTGTGACATTCCTTGCAGCGCCAGATTTTTTGGCCCTTGCCGCTGTCGGAAGGCGTTAGCACGGCCACTGGCTCACCCTGCAGCAGGGTCACCCGATCGGCTTCGATCATTGCGTTATGGGCAAAAGCCGTACCAGTTTCGCGCTGGCACCAATGACAATGGCAGCACTGAACGATCAGCGGTTTCGATTCCAGTTGATATCGAATGGCGCCGCAGGTGCAGCCCCCTTGCCGGGGGTAATTGGCATCGGTCATCTAGGATCCTGCGTCTGGGTCAATTGGCCGCGTGGCGGAGAGCGGGTACCAAACTGGGTTTTGCGCCGCGGAGCAAGAGCGTTAGGGCTGGTCCAGTAGCAGACGCCATTGCCTAATGCTGCGAGGGCCGTTGGGCGGTCCTGGATTTTTCTGACTCCGATTTCAGCTCCCGACCGTCAGTGGACATCCCGATCGCCGGTATTGCCAGTTAGAAAGCGCTTGATCAGCGCGAGCGTTTCCTTTGGCCGCTCGACCATTGGCGAATGGCCCGCGCCCTCCACATAGGCGATGCGCGCGCCCGGCACCTGCTCGAAGAGCAGTGCCGTATCTGCCGGCACCAGGGTGTCCTGCTTGCCGAAAATCACGAGTAGGGGCGGAGGTGGCCGCAGGGCGGCGAGACGTTCGTAAGCGGGCTGCTCTGCCTGATAGGCAACGCTGTCACCATGAGCCGATTTGAACGCCGTGTAGGTGAGCTGGCGTACGTCGCCAACGAAGCGATCGGGCACCGAGAAGCCCGGGGCAAATCCTTGGGCTAGCCCGCGACGAATGAGTCCGTTGGTCATAATGTGTGAGAGCAACTGGCCAAGCACCGGCGTGAGATAGGCTCGGGTCGCGAGATCGAATTTCACGACCTTTTCGGGTGGGCTGTCGATCAGAATCAAACGCTCGACGAGATGGGGTCGCGTGGCGGCCAGGGCACCGGCCACCTCGCCGCCCATTGAGTGGCCGATTACGGTGACGCTGCCTGTTTGGAGCTTATCGAGAATGGCTGCCACGAGAGCCGCCTGCCGCTCGACGCTGTAGCCTGAAACCGGGGCGGCGGTCCCGCCATGGCCGATCAAATCGAGACGAATAATGCGATGGTCAGCCGACAGATCCGGAACCATGGAATCCCACCAGTCGAGTGCCGCGCTGAACCCATGGATCATAACGATGGGTGGACCGCTTCCCTCCACTTTGACGTTGGCCTGCACGATGTCGGTCTCGACCAGGTAGCCGCCGTCGCGTGGTGCGGCGACGCGCGTATCCCGGTCCACAATTATGGCGTTCACCGCCAACGCGAGTGCGACGGCCAATGTGGCTAAGATTGTGGCTACCAGTGGTCCGAACTTTCGTGTGCCCGCATGCATGCCCTTGCGCTCCCAGACAAACTCGGGCCGCGGCCAGCACAAGCTCTGAGCATGCGGCGATTTCGCGACTGGCAATATTTTGCCGGCCCAACGGGCCGGTCACATGCCAGCACCGGCCAGCACTTCGTCATCGCCAACAAGATCTTTTCTCCTGCCCAGGTGATTGGAGGGGGCCGCTTATCCTGTCAGCGCCGCGGCATGATGGGCAAAGTGATCCTTCATGAAGCTCGCCATGAAGAAGTAGCTGTGGTCGTAACCCGGTTGCATGCGGAGCGTTAGCGGATGGCCATTCGCCTTGCAGGCTGCTTCCAAAAGCTCCGGCTTGAGTTCGTTTTGCAGGAATTGATCGGCGTCGCCCTGATCGACCAACAGCGGTAACCGCTCTTTGGCGGTGGCGATCAATTCGCACGTATCATAGTTCTTCCAGGCCTCGCGGTCGGGGCCCAGATAGTTGCCGAGCGCCTTTTGCCCCCAGGCAACCTGCGTTGGCGCCACGATCGGCGCGAAGGCCGATACGGAGCGGAACCGGCCCGGGTTCTTGAGCGCAATGGTGAGCGCGCCATGCCCGCCCATGGAATGGCCGAAGATCGACTGGCGCTCCGGGTCTACCGGGAAACTCGCATTCACGAGCCGCGGCAGCTCCTGCACCACGTAGTCGTACATATGATAATTCTTAGACCAAGGCGCTTGTGTTGCGTTCACATAGAATCCAGCGCCCAGACCGAAGTCATAGGCCCCGTCGGGGTCATCGGGAACGCCGTCGCCACGGGGGCTCGTATCGGGTGCAACGACGGCGATGCCATGTTCGGCTGCAAATTGTTGTGAGCCGGCTTTGGTGACGAAGTTTTCATCCGTACAGGTGAGGCCCGACAACCAATATGCAACGGGCACCCGGCCAGCTTCCGCCTGCGGCGGCAGAAACACCGCAAACGTCATTTCGCAATTACATGCATCCGACATGTGCGAGTAGCGGAGCTGGCGGCCGCCAAAGCATATGTTTTCGGAAACTCCCGTCAGTGCTGTCGTCATCTCAGAAAAATCTCCCTTTGTCCTGGTGGCTATTAGTTCGCCGCGTGGCGGAGGGCAACCACCAAACAGGGTTTTGGACTGCGGCATAGAGTGTCGGCGTCGGTTCAGGAGATCGAGGCTGGAGGTCTGTGGGACTGCAGACGATTTGAACCTCTCATGGGTGCTGCGCGACCAACGAGTTCCAGCAACACGCTCATGAAAGGAGAGACCGATGATTGCCAAGACCTTGATTGCCGGAGTTCTGACTGCCGGGTTCCTCTCAACGTCATTCGCGGTTGACGTCCACGCAGAGCCCCGCCGCGCGAAAATGAAGCAATCTCAAACGGGCGCCACCTATCAGCCCAATACAGGCGCACAATTGGGTAGCAACCAGCCCAAACCCCAAGCCGGCTCCATGGACGACTGGCCTCAGAATCTCGACGAATTGGAAAACGCCTACAATTGCGGCCCCTATGCCGACAAGGAGTCGTCCAAGAAGTGCAAGGAATAGCGCGGCGAAACAAATAGAGCTTCAAAGGGCCGGCCCCAGTGCCGGCCCATTTTTTGCCGGCCTCTTTTTTTGCCGGTATTTGAAGGATCTGTTTTTCGCGGGGCGGCGCGCCGGACACGAGCGGATTGGAAAAAGGCCGCTCCAATTCCCATCTGCCGTCGAAGCGGAGATGAAAATGCAGCAGACAACCAGTTTTTGGGACAGAAGAGCCGAGGGTTACGCGAAGCGGCCCATCGCCGACGAGGACACCTACCGGAAGAAGCTCCAGGTCACGCGCGAATACCTGAAGCCGGACATGGAAGTCTTGGAGTTTGGCTGCGGGACGGGATCGACGGCCATCGCCCACGCGGCCTACGTCAAACACATTCAAGCTACTGATATTTCTGCAAAAATGCTTGAAATCGCTCGACGCAGAGCCGATGCAGCTAAAGTCGAGAATGTCACCTTTGAGCAATCGCCTTTCGCTGAATTCGCCGCGCCCGATCAATCCTTCGATGCTGTACTGGCCTTGAACGTTTTACACCTGCTGGAAGACTGGGATGGGGTCATTTCAAAGGTCCATAGAATGCTCAAACCGGGCGGCGTCTTCATCTCCAACACGGCGTGCATCGCCGACACCATGAATGTTTTCAGGTTCATTGCGCCGGTCGGAAAATTCTTTGGACTTTTGCCCTCGGTCAAAGTCTTCACCACGCAGCAGCTGGTAGAAAGTTTGACCGGCGCGGGATTCGAGATCGACCATCAGTGGCGGCCGGCCAAGGCCATGGCCGTATTCATCGTCGCCAGGAAGGCCGGCTAGCGGACGTTGGCAGGGCCTGCTTGGCATTCACGGAAAATTGCCCGGCCGGAGGCCAAGCTTGATCCGCCCCGCTGTTGTCTAGGCCAGCGGGGATTGGCTATGTTCGGCCCGCTGCTGCGGGGTAGCGTCGATGTCTGAAGATAGGGTGACCCTCGGTTTCCTTGGGGGTCGTCCGCAAGTGAGGGAGAGGTATTCCCATGGGCTTGGCATTGAAGACGCAAACCGAGGCGGAACTGACCGGAGAGTTCACTTATCTGGCGCCGTCCGTTGAGCATTCGCTCTATCGCAACGGCAAGGTGTTCACGCGCCGGGACAGCGGTGGCAACGACAGTCCCTGGCAGGGCGCGGACATGGAAAAATGGCAAATGCCGGTTCGCGACGCGCGAGACTTTGGGGGATCGCAGCGCCTGACGCTCGCCGCCAATGGCTTCGAAGCGCTCGATCGTCCCATGGCGAAGCCGGACATCGATTTTCTCGACCATAACCAGGTGGTCCGCGGCTACTACCCGGACTGTGCCGAGGTCATAAAGGAGATGACCGGTGCGAGTCTTGTCGCGGCCTTCGATCACAATATCCGGTCGGTCTCGGGCAATCAGAGCAAACGCCGCATTGAAGGCGGCCAACAGGTCCAGCCCCCCCTGCATATGGTGCACGGCGATTACACGCTGACCAGCGCTCCGCAGCGCTTCCGCGACTTGGCAAAACCTCCGACCAGTAACGACACGTACCGCACACTGCTTTCCGATGGTGAATCGTTGCTCGACCCCGCCGCGGTGGAGCGTGCACTGGATTCCGGCCGCTTCGCCATCATCAATCTCTGGCGGAACATCGCCCGGGAACCGGTCGCCACCCATCCGCTTGCGCTTTGCGACGCATCCCGCGTGCATCCCGACGATTTGGTAGTGTTCGAAATCCACTACGCCGACCGGGTCGGCGAGAACTACTACGCGAAGCACTCCGACGACCATCAGTGGTATTTCTACTCCGCCCTGACGCGCGAAGAAGCGTTGCTGATAAAGCAGTGGGATTCGGCTGGGGAATTGGCGCGTTCAAAGGGCACCAAGGCGGATGCGGCAAACCAAGGCAAGCCATGCACCTTTAGCTTTCACAGCGCCTTCGAGGACCCGACAACACCCCCCGATGCACCCGATCGCTGGAGTATCGAGGTACGCTGCGCGGTCCTATATGACTAGCTCGCCCTCGCGCGCGGCCCGGGCCCCCAAGAGCCACCAACTCTCCGTCTTCGGCTAGGCGATCGCCTTTAGCTCTGGGCTTGATGACAACCCTGTCGCCGGAACCAGGCGCCGATTTGTTTGGCCCCGATCATGTTCAGCGCCGGGCCGGGTGCTGTAGACTTGATCAAAAGGAGAGGGCGGGTGTCAGACAAATCTAAGCCGAACACAGCAATTGACCAGCTGTTCAAGTTTCCCCTGATGTCGGCAATTCTCGGACGGCGATCGCGCCGGTTCGGTTTGGGAATGTCGATTCCCTCGGGGCCTCTCCAGTTCACATCCAACCACGAGCCGGTCCCGCTTTCGGAATTAGAGCAGGCGGTTCTGATCGCGTCGCTGACGGGGGTTACGGGCTGGCACTACGGCATCCCGGTCTCGCCGGACAACGCTGGCGAATTTGCCCCCTATACTGAGCGGTTCACGGGCCGCGCGGCGCCGATCAATGCCGCCATCGGCGCGCCCGTGGTGTTCTACACGGACGACAACGGCGTCTATCTGACGAATTTGCGCGATACCCAGCCCACGAAGACTCGAGAGATTGAAGGGGTCGATGACGCTGCCCGGCTTCTCGAGGTTTGCCGTCAGCACACGGTGAAACTCAGCGAAGGGCGGCTCGATCTCCCACAAGAGCCACCCCATGTCATGGAGCACAATTTGTGGGCCGGCAATATGCCGGGGTCCACGCTGTTCGCGCCCGTCTCCGATTCGAGCGAGACCGGCCTGGCGCTGCTCGCGATGTTGGTGGGGAGTGGCTATTGGCTGTTCGACGATCGCGCAAACCAAACAGCCGGCAAGCTGGAACCCTTTTATCGCTCTGGGCTGCTCGACGAGTCCAAGAAGGTGCCCATATCGAACATTGAACACACATTGCTCACGAGCACGGCCTCCGAGCTCGCCATGATGTGCCACAACGCCGTACTGGTCATGCAGGCCATGGGATTGGGGGGCTGGTTCTATAATGGTCTGAGCCGTCTCAGCGTGTTGGGCACCTGGGCGGAGCAGGGCATCCAGGGATTGGGGTTCCGAATCCAACGCGACGAGCGTTGGACTCTGCCCGATCCGGTTGGCTTGGACGGTCATTTCGAGACCTTGGGGCCGCCCTATCAGACGGACATGAGGGAAGCGGTTCAGGTTTTTTCTGATCGCAAGTTCGGCTCAGGCGGTGCCTACGATTCCAGCATCGCCGGCGCTTTCAGCGATACCCCCGGCGTCAAGCGCAGCGTCACGCCCTACAGTGACGAGTTTCTCGATTGCATGGGCGTAATGGCCCAGCACCTGCATGACGCCTATGGCAAGTTTCCGCCGACGATCCCTAGGGTGATTTTGATTGGATACGTGCAGGCCCAACACATCGACCTCGAGTTTTACGACAAGCACTACAAGCCGGGGGCATATCTGGAGACGCACTCGCGCCATATGGAGACCTGGCATGCGAGCGACTGACAGGTGCCACGCTGGCGCCTGCTCGATCGCGTGTCCGCTTCCGCCCGGAAGGTGACCTTGGGCAAGGATACCTATGGCGTTCGCTTAGGGGGGCAAGGCCGACTCCAAAATCGGCGACGCGGCATGGCCGCTTCTGACGTAAAGCGGACTCTAAATTGCTCGTATGCAGCCCTTGTCAATTCTAATATGAACTGGCCGACCAACATCTCTACCCTGCAATTGTCATCCACTTTGAGAAACAATAGGAGCGCGACGTGATCAGAATTCTCTTGGCCCTATCCTTATTGTTCGCCGCGGGTCCAGCCTTGGCCGACCGCCCCGCGACGCCGCAGGAACGTGCGGCAATCGAGAGAACCTTGGCCGCGGAGGGATGTAAGGTCGGGGACGATATCGAGTTCATCGAGGAGGACAACATCTTCGAGTTGGACAATGTTTCATGCCGCGGCGGCGGACTTTGGGAATACGACCTCGACGCATCCTTCAACGTCATCGATAAACAGCCCCAAGAAGCTGGAGAAGATGATGATGACGAAGACGATGAAGATGGCCCCGACGACGGCGGCCCCGACGACGACGACGATGACGGTGACGACTAGCGGGACACAGGAGGCGGAAGAGTGGGCGTGCCCCGGATGACTAGGGCGCCGCATGAGTGAGCGCCCTCGATCAGGTGGGCGTCGAATTGTGCTGGCTCACCGTATTCGCGGGGCGCATGAACCACACGCGGATTCGGGGCTAACTCGAATTCGTATGTGTCGAGGCCGAAGGGCAACCCCTCTCCAATGGATTTTAGGGACGCCTCCTTCAGGCTCCAGAACTGGTAAAAGGTCCGCAGGCGGGCCTGACCGGCCACCCGTTGAACAGCATTCGATTCGGCGTTTGTGAAGAAACGCTCGGCAAGCTCTGCCGCTTCAATGTCTCTAGTCATGTCTTCAATGTCGACACCGATTTCATGTGTCGAGGACCAAGCGCCGACAAAGCCGAAACGGCATGAGGAAAAGCTAAACGAGATACTAGGCAGGTCGGAAAGGTAGGGACGTCCTTTAGCCGTCTCACTGAAAGCGACTTCCGATATGGCCCGCCGCGCTTGAAGCGCGACAGCCCCGCAGTAACGCCGAAAGGCGCGCCGCTGCACGAAATTGACCTTGGCGTCTTGGCAGAGAAAGCGCGCTGCTCTCTTCAGTTCCGGCTCGGTTAGGATCGCCGCGCATCTGTTCGTGGTCTCGACATCGCGCGAGTATGGCGCGAACAAAACGGTGGCAGCGCTCCTGGCCGAAGGCGGCGTCCTATCGCATCCGCGGTCGGCGAACATTTTGCGGACCCAATCGCCATCCCTTCGCGCCTTTTGACGTCTCGAGATCGGCACGCTGCTCACGCGGGAGGCTCTTGATAATTGCATGGGCTTAAACCGTCTCTGGCGCCCGACGCCTCGATCGAGGCGCCGGCAGCGTGGGGGCGCTGGTTGGCTCGGCCGGGCTGCCCTCATACTCGCCGCTGAGCAGATTCATCTCCTTCAGGACCATCGACAATGGCAGGAGGGTCGTGTCCCGCTCAATAACCGCGCCGCCCATCACCGTGGCCCCAAATGCCACTGTACTGCCATCGTCAACGCGGGTGCGTTTCACCTTGAGGGTCATGTCTTCAAACGAGTGGAACTGTAGGAAGCCGCCGACAACGCAATCCTCGCCAAAGCTGACGGCATTCCAGTCCGAGCATTGCATTGGTTGGGTCACGATGGTGCGCGGCCCGATTTCGCACCCCATCCAGCGCAGGATCGGATTGGCTAGGATCGTTCCCGCGAAAAGGCCAAGCGGTCCCCGGCACCAGATAAAGAAACAGTCTTGAGCGAAGAAATAGGAAAAATGCCGCCACGACCAAAAGGGTGTCGCGTGATCCGAGCCCCATCCTCCGACAAGGGCCTTCTTTGTGGTCACGCAGAGCAGGAGTAGGCTGGCTTCGGTGAGCACCAAAGCCGCGATAGCGCCAATCACGGCGTAAATGCCCAGCTGAAGCATCCAGATGAATAATAACGCGAAGACGAGCCCGCCAAGGATGCGCAGGGTGGCGATGGTGAACACGTCGTGAAGTAGAATCCTGGTCAGGAATATCCCGAAGCCGGGCGGCCTGTGGGCCTCATTCTCGGCCTCGAATGACGCGCTCGCGAAATGCACCGGGGGATTGCCGGCCACTGTGATCGGCTCGCCCAGCTGCGACGACATTTGGCGCCGGAATCCGATGTCGCTGGCAGGTGTCGACACGCCGAGCAGAAAATTCGATGGCAAATGGCCGGACTCGGCTACGCAATTGTTTCCGGCGAAGAAGTTGCGGGGCATGTCGAGCTGGCGAAGTGTCAGATGCCGGGCACCGTAGTCGAGCATGTTGGTGAAGCAACCATTGGACCAAAAGATTCGGGCATCGGCGTTGGCGACCTCGGGGACCAGGTTGAACATGACGTCGCATTCAGATGCACCAACCCGCGGGAAACGCAGGCCCGCCAGTGCCCGCAGATACTGTCCGCTGAGGCTCCAGGTCCACTGATTCTGGATCGCATTCATCATGGTCAATCGGTACATCAGCAGCGCGCCGCGCAATCCTTGCGAGGAATAGAGCCCAGGTGGCGCAGCGCTGAGGCGGATGAAGAGACAGCCTAGCAGGGAGCTCGTCACGACGACGAGCCACGTCGACGCCAGCGTATAGAGGCTGAGGTGCACGGCAATATCGGAGATCGGCGTGTCTTGGAAATATGTGCTGGTGAGCTCGCCGCCGCCGCCCATTAAGGGGCGCAAAAACCATGCAATCGCGGCGAGCGGGATCACGCCAAACAGGCAGGCCGTCACGATCTGCATGAGGACATTGACGGATTCCAGCAGCCAAATTGGGGCCGAGTGGCGGCAGAATTTCCAGCTACGCCTCAGATCTGTGACGCGGCCAGTCAGGCGCGCCGGCGCTCCCTCCCACACCTCTTGAGCGCCCACGTCCCTCATGATCGGTGTGAACGGGGTGACCCAGCTCCCGCGGCCCACGGTCACATCGTTTGCGACGGCCGCCCGCATCCCGATCTTGCAACCGCTTTCGAGGCGAATGGGACCGACCAGCAGGTATTGGCCGAACCATCTCGAGGTATGAATGTAAGCCCCGGTCTGGATCGCGACGTCGTCTTCGATGGTGAGCAAGTCCAGGGGTCCCGCCAGGTCGGCATCGCGCGCGCATTGGAGATTGCGCCCAACCGTTGCGCCGAGCTGCCGCAATGCGAAGGCGGTGAGCGGCGCGCTCCGAAACATCGCATTCAGAGGAAACAGCACCGCATTTTCCAGTTGCCCGATGCACCAAATGCGCAGGTGCATCTTGCTCCATTTCGGGTAGGCGCCTGGGGACAAGCCGTTCCGGTAAATGTGGCCACCCAAGAAGTACTTGATCGCCATGACCCAGAGCAGCGCGACAAAGGGCAGCACCAGGAATGCCAGGTAGAGCACGAAGCTTACGGAGATGAATTCCATCAAGCCGGCGGTCGCGAAGAATTGGCCGATTTCGAGGAGGCTGAGGGCGGCGAGGAACGCGATTAGCCCCGGCGAATAAAGCAGCAAGGAAAAGAGCATCTGCAGGCCGGTAAACTTGTCCACGGGGAGCAGCTCGGCGGCAGCCTCATCGCCGCTTGACGCGTTCACCTCGGCGGGTATTGGCACGCCATCGATCTTCCGAGCGGGTTGAATGAGCAGTTGGCGCTCGGCGATTTTTCGCGGCGTATTGCAGTCGCTCAGCAACGCCCGAACCGGTACGGTCCACCCGGCGGCTTGAAGCTTCTGAGCTAGCCGAGCGATCGTTATCGAATGGCCGCCGGATTCAACGAAGCCATCGTCCAACCCTATCGGCGCCTCGAACACAGACCTGCAAATTTGCAGGACTTGCTGACACGCCGGGCTCTCGCCGGAAGTTTCGTTACCGGCGTCTGCCGCGCCGTCCGTGCGGCCATTGCCCGGAGATTGGGATGACTTTTCAGCCTCATCAGCGGCGCCCGCCACCAGCTGCGACAGGTCGGGCAATCGCGAGCGGTCGATTTTGCCCGACACCGGCTTCATGGCGAAGTTGTCCACTAGGTAAATCCTGCTGGGAACCGATGGCGGGGCAAGCTGCTTGGCAAGCGTGCCGGTCACTCGCTCGGCCCAGGCGGACGGCGCCGATTCGACGCTCTTGATCTCGCCGGTCGAGATGGAAGGTGCGGCGACAAAAGCGACGAGTGCTTCGCCTTGGTAATCCAACACGGCGGCTTCAATCTCGCTGAACTGCGACTGAAGAATGTCTTCGACCGCCTGAGGTTCGACCCGGTGCCCCCGCACCTTCAGCTGCGCGTCGATCCTGCCCAGAAAGTGAACACGCTTGGTGCGGCCGTCGATCATGCATTTGTCGCCGGTCCGGTAGAGACGGCCGAATTCGGGATGCGAAATAAAGCTGCGGGCGGTTTGTTCCGGCAGGTTCCGGTAGCCGCGCGCGACATGGACCCCGCCGATACACAGCTCGCCGACTTCCCCGTGTGGCAGGGCGCGGAGCCGATCGATCTCGAGGATGACATATGTGACGTTGGGCAGTGGCGAGCCGATGGTGACGGGCTCACCGGGCCGCAAGCTCTGCCGGCTGGTGTCGGTGCTCGCCTCGGTGGGACCATAGGTGTTGATGATCTGGCGCCTGCACCTGGTCCAAGGCTCCGCCAGGGCATCGGGAAAGGTCTCGCCGGCTGGAACGATGTAGCGGCAGAGCGGATAGGGGAGATCGAGCTCTGGCGTAGCCGTCAGCGTAGTGAGCAGCACCGGCGGGCAGAACAGCACGGTCACTTCCGCTTCGCGCAAAATCGGGAGCAGGTCGGGGCCCGAGCGCGTCTCGTCCTTGGTCAGCATCACCACGGCGCAACCCGACACCCAGGCGCTGTACATCTCGGAAATGCTCCCGTCATAGCCCAACGACGAGGTCAGCGTCGTCGCGTCCATACCGGGTACGAGATCGAAGTAATCCGCATAACTCAGGGCCAGGTTCACATAGCCCGCATGCGGGCATTCCACGCCCTTTGGCATCCCCGTGGTGCCACTGGTGTAGAAGATGGTCGCCAGCCGTTGTGAGGGGTCGTCCAACCAGGTCGGTGGCGGGGTCGGGCCCGCGCTATCAGGCAGCCGCAGAAC
>JGI24023J19991_10000509_pt1 | contig 30062 bp, 28 predicted proteins | sample Cruoilmetagenom1_FD_19991 | JGI IMG/M metagenome (IMG submission 19991) | reverse complement strand
GGGATCTGCGTAGCTATAGCGGTTTCAGGAGGCTTTATCTATATCACTGGAGAAGATGTCAATGCTTCATCTGATACCGATGCTAAGAGCTTTCTAAACAAGGCGGAAGGCGGTGGCGCCAGTTACACCGAAGCAGGTAGGAAGGCAAATGTCGACTCACAAAGTAGCGCTGGCACTGGCTCCGGGGGAGCGAACAGCAGTGCAGAATCCGATACCCAGGCGGGAAGAGATGCGGAGGCTGATTCGACGAGCAGCGCTAGCAGCACTGTCGGAAGGCCGAACAGCAGTGCAGAATCCGATGCAAGGGCTGGGGGAGATGCAGAAGCTGATTCGACGAGCAGCGCTAGCAGCACTGTCGGAAGGCCGAACAGCAGTGCAGAATCCGATGCAAGGGCTGGGGGAGATGCAGAAGCTCATTCGACGAGCAGCGCTGGCACAAGATATGGGGGAGCGAACAGCAATGCAGAATCCGATGCAAGGGCTGGGGGAGATTCAGAAGCTGATTCGACGAGCAGCGCTGGCAGCAGAAAGCGGGGAGGAGTAGCCAGCAGTGCAGAATCCGATGCAAGGGCTGGGGGAGATGCAGAAGCTGATTCGACGAGCAGCGCTGACAATGACTCTGGAGGGGTAGCCAGCAGTGCAGAATCCGATGCAAGGGCTGGGGGAGATGCGGAGGCCGAATCGACGAGCAGAGCTAACACCGGCTCTGGAGGGGCAACCAGTGAGGCTGCCAGTTGTGCCGAAGCAAGTGGGAAGGCAAACGTCGACTCACAAAGTAGCGCTGGCACTGGCTCCGGGGGAGCGGACAGCAATGCAGAATCCGGTGCCCAGGCGGGAAGAGATGCGGAGGCTGATTCGACAAGCAGAGCTAACACCGGCTCCGGGGGAGCGGACAGCAATGCAGAATCCGATGCAAGGGCTGGGGGAGATGCAGAAGCTGATTCGACGAGCAGCGCTGGCACCGAGAAAGGGAGTGCAACCAGTGAGGCTGCCAGTTGTGCCGAAGCAAGTGGGAAGGCAAAGGCTGATTCGATAAGTAGCGCTGGCACAGAGCGAGGAAGTGCGAACAGCAATGCAGAATCCGATGCAAGGGCCGAGGGAGATGCGGAGGCCGAATCGACGAGCAGAGCTGGCACCAAATTCGGAGGGGCAACCAGTGAAGCTATCAGTTACGCAGAATCGGATGACGAAGATGCAACAGCTCAGTCTGAATCCTCGTCAAGTACGTGGTTTGGAGGATCATCAAGCAGTTCAGAGGCTGAAGCAATAGCTCATTGATTCTCTCTTTCCTTTTTTTATTTGGCGAGGCTAAAAATGAAAAGCTGGAAGAAGATCCTAATGGCGGGATTTATCCTGGCTGTTTTAGTTTCAACCCTACCCCTCTGTATCTGTCGTACGGAAGGAGGGGTAGAAAATCATACAAGCCAAATTAACGATATTCAAGAAATTAACGATATTAAAGATCTGATCCTCCAAGAATCGCCTCGAGATCTTCGGGATGAAAGAGAAGAAGACACATCAGGCGAGAGTTTGGTTGATGAGAGAGCAATAATTGCCTACGCTTATGCCTACATGGAAGAGACAAAAACTGGGGGGAAATCAAGAAAGGCGGAGGCCATCGTTAGAGCTACTGCTTCTTCAAACCTGAAGTCGATCGTAGAAGCACATGGCAATGCAGAAGCCAAAAACGGCGCCGCTTTTGTCGGTATGGATTGTCTAGCTGACGCACTTTCTTCGGCTACTTTCGATGGGTTTATTCGGGCGCACGGCGATCTTGGAAGAGGCTCCATAAACGTACGGCTCTTCGCTTCGCCCATATCATCTGGAGCTATCGCTGAAATGGAAGGCTGCGCCCTAAACGGAATCGTTGAGGGAGAGGCTTCTGGCGAGGCGAAATCCCTGAAATTAGCTGTTGGCCATCTATCCCTATATGGGAAAGGAGATGAGGTGAGAGCTTATGGCCTTATGACGGCTTTTTCAATCGGCCCAATCACAATGGTCTACACTTTCGCTTACGTGGTAGCTCTGAATGGGGATACAGGAACCGATCTGTCCCATCCCTTAAAACTTGATACAGATAAATCAAAGATATCAAGGATAATGGGGTGGCTTGGTTTGGAGATAAAAGATATAAAGGTGGAGGCGGGAGACGATCTCGACTTGAATCTGGGTTTTGACCCAGAGCTTACTCTATCTCTTCTTCTTCCCTTCCCCTCCTCACCAGGATCATCATAGCCAGTATAGCGACTATTATCGCTGCTGTGGCTATCACAGTTATCAAGATTTCTTTTACAGGTATGGGGGGCCTTGGCTCTTTGAAAGTGCTGACTCCTAGATTTCCTACTAAAATACCGCTTATCTCTATTTTCGCCCAGTCACCGTCATGGGAATCGGGCTTCATCCCGAGATCCAGGTAGGGACGCGATCCTCCCCCTTTTACCCTTACTCTACCTCTTTCGATCACGATCCCATCGTAGGAAGTCATATTGATGGTAGCGCCTACCTTATAGTCTTCATCAGCTGGTATCATCTTTAGATTAGCTTTCCCGGTACCTTCTTCGATCTCGAGCACGATCTTTAACAGCTCTTGCTTAACATACAAGTGACCTAAGAAGAACCTCAGAGGGTCACCAATCAGTGGCATACCCAGGAGCCGCTTGATCAGTGGCATACCCAGGAGCCGCTTGATCAGTGGCATACCCAGGAGCCGCTTGATCAGTGGCCCTCTGACCATCTTCGAGACGGTGCAGTTCAGATAGGCCTTTCTGGGTAAGACCCTGCCTTCTCCTGTCTCAAAGATCTCTCCCACTTTCCTGTCATTTCTTATGATCGCGTAGACCTCCTCGAACTTGATCGCCATTGATCTATTAGAGTTGTTATCGAAGATCACTAGGGTGGGAGGATCGCCCTCAGCCGAGAGGGTATACTGCAGATTTACACCTTCCCATGACCAGGTTACTACATTATCCTCTCCTCGAGCCAGAGATAGAGGTGCTAATACTCCTGCCCCTATCATAAGAAGCGATATCGCCATGGCTCCCATCCCTCTGCGTATCATGATATATGAATAGTTCTATGCTATATAAATTATTCTATATTCTGATTATAACTTTTTTTAGATTAACTCCGATTAAGGTTAAAAGTGCTCTATGGGAAAAAAAAGATATATCACAAAGAGTTAGTGTTCTATGCGCGTTGTTACCGAGACCGGACTCCGAGAAATGCGGTCAGTTGCATTTACCGAGGACTGTGTGATAGAGCTCATTGATCAGAGAAGCTTACCATGGTACCTCTCAACGTTTAGATGCTACGATTCAGAAGACACTGCCTTCGCGATAAAAGAGATGGTCGTGAGGGGAGCACCTGCGATAGGAGCTACAGCGGCCTATGGTCTAGCACAAGCGTGGGTAAATGGTGAGGATCTCGATGAGGCTGAATCCAGGTTAAGAGCTGCAAGGCCCACAGCAAAGGACCCGTTCACCGCAATAGACTACACGAAGATGGGCGATGACCTCATCGAAAGGTCAAAAGAGTACGTGGAATCCGTGGTAAAAGAATGCAGGGAGATAGGGAAGCATGGCAGCGAGCTCATAGAGGACGGCGATAGAATATTAACTCACTGCAACGCAGGCGCGTTAGCTACGGTGGATTGGGGCACCGCTCTGGCTCCGTTAAGGGTCGCAAAACGTGATGGGAAAGAAATCTTCGCATGGGTCGACGAGACTAGACCAAAAATGCAGGGAGCTCTAACCTCCTGGGAATTAGAGAATGAGGAAATCGCCCATCGCGTGATAGTCGACAACGCCGCGGGCTTTTTCATGGAGAGGAAAGAAGTAGATCTGGTTATAGTGGGTGCTGACAGAGTTACCAGAAATGGTGATGTCATCAACAAGATAGGAACTTACGAAAAGGCCCTATTAGCAAAGGAAAACGAAATTCCCTTCTACGTCGCCTTTCCTTCTTCAACCCTGGATAACACATTAGAGAGAGGAGAGGAGGTTGAGATAGAGGAGAGGAACGGTAATGAGATAAAAGAAGCGGGAATCGAGGATTTAAAGATGCCACTTTACCCGGGGTATGTGAAGGTGAAAAACCCCGCCTTTGATGTCACTCCACGCAAATTAATAACCGGTTACATAACTGAAGAGGGGTTAAAGAATAGGCTTTGACTTTGGGAAATATTCGACGGTTAACCAGTAATTAACAATAACAAGAAAGTGCCGCGGGCGCGCCTCGAACGCGCGACCTCGGGATCTTCAGTCCCGCGCTCTCCCAACTGAGCTACCGCGGCTACCGCGTAGATAGATGACTAGAATAAAGATTTTTTGGCTGCAGTTTTATCGGTTTGCTCAGATGCTTTCTAGCTCTTACCGGTACCTCATAAAACCCCGTTTTGGGTCTTTGCCTCTTAAATCTAACAGCGAGCTCCTCACCCGCTTTATGACCGCACCTACATTTGTACCCTCTCCCGTTTCCCATCGACTTCATTTTCCTACCGCATTGAGGACAGGCCGGATTCACCTTTTCATAAATTGGAACGAGATCCAAAAGTTCGATCTTTTCCAGGTTTATCGTATCTTTCTTGACTCCCCCAAACGCCCTTACCCTATCCCCCCCAGTCAGATCGGAGAGAACGTTCCTGAACTTCTTAGTGGGCTCGAAAGCAGCGCATGTCATGCCTCCCGTCTCGTCTGTTATCTCTAAGAAGAGGTGCCCCCCTCTATCTCTCCTCGGTTCTGAGGAAATAACTCCCTCTATCATCACGGACTCACCCCCCCTCACGTCATCTATTCTCTTTCCCTGGAGATGGTCATCTGTTCCCTGGTTGGACTCGAATATGATCCAACCATCTTCCTCTTCTGCTTTTACGACCCTCTTAGCCTCTTTTAGCACGCGAGGGTTAAGCCCTCTTATCCCATAGAGCAGCGGGCACGGGGAGTTTGGAGCGATTCTCTGACTCCCGTTTTCGAGGTCAAACGAATCAAAAGTCTCAGAAAATTCAAGTTCTATCTTTTTTACCGATTTCTCGTTTATAACCCTCTTGCTCCCCCACCTTTCCGGTTTTCTGTAGGCTATCAGCTCGAAGGTCTTATCGACGGAAGGCCACGATACCGCAGCTAACCCACCTATCAAGCCCCTTCCCTCTTTTATCGTATGAGCCCCCATACTTTCAATCACCTCTACAGCTTCATCTTTACTGACAAGCCCCCTCACGCATTTCCAGTAGAACCACTCGGGGCCCTTCCTCTGAGATATCACACAACCTGGGTCGGAACCTTCGATGCTAAGATCTTCGATCACTCTTCTAGTGATATCTGCGATCTTTTTCACGTCTCCCTGATCAGCCTCCCCGTTACTTTCCTTCGCATGGATGGGAAGCCCTCGATAACGCCCTATGACTTCCCCAACACCGTTTCCTTTTGAGGTGCGAAGCGCTAGGGCACCATTTCCTCTCGTCTTCCACGGCACATTGGGGTTGAGCCTCACCAGCGATGGCCTGGATATCAAATACCCCGATCTCAGAAGCCTCTCAACAATCTTGAACATGACATAGGTCGTGCAACCCTCTTCTAACGAATCGGTGTCATCTATACCTATCCAGACCATCAAACCTCCAATTTAAAATACCAGCCCAACGGCGAGGCAAAAGGACCTCTTTCGAGGCCCTGGAGAGGGGCTAATCTATCCTATGTATCTCAAATCATCTTTAGAGGATTCCGCGGAAAACTCAGCCATATCGGCTATCTTCGTGGCAAAGTCCTCCACCTCTTCAGCTTTTTTCTCTAGCTCCGAATAGTCTATATCCGCTCCGATTAATCCGGCCAACACCCGGAGGACCTTCTCCGCGCTCTTGGGGTCCACGAAGTAACCGCTGGTTTCCCCCATCAAACACAGGCCTTCTATCCCCCTCTCTCTTCCCAGACCAAGTAAGAGTCCACTAGCCCCCCAAATGCCTCCTCCTGGCTCACCGTCTACGAACACAACTCCGTGCTTCTTTGCTCTTTCCACCATACGGTCACTTGTAGCTGCCCCTATCACCCTGGGTTCGTCAACCAGGCGGTTAAGGGCATAGCCACCTAGAGTATAAATCACCTCAACATCGAACTCTTTAGCTATGTCCAAAAACTTGTCGACCATCTCATATTGTCCTTCAGGAGAAGATGCCTGTGCATCCCCAAGCAACATAATGATGTCCCTATCGTCATGCTTCGCATAGTAGAGTTCATTGCTCACAAGTCTGACCACTCCTCTCCCCTCCACGATCACCTGAGAGGGGAGATGCCTTGAGTATATGGTCGCCAACTTCTTCGCCTTCAGCTGATCTCTCAGATGTTCTGCCGCTAAATATCCGATGTTCCCCACTCCCGGCAAGCCTTCTATGAATATGGAGTTCTTAAGTTTGGGCTTTTCCACATACTTAACCGTCACATTATCCATTTAATCTTCCTCTCTATCATTTAGCCGCAACTTTCGAGGGTTCCTTAGTAACTCCTCCCTCTCCCCCCTCCTTTTTTATTCCTTCTATGGCCCTTTCCATTGCGATCTCGAGCTCCCTTTGAGCTATCTTATAGTCAGGGGCCTTAACCCTTATCATATAATCGGGCGCCCCAAGGTATCTTACCTCTATATCCACGTCATCATAACGGGTTTTTATGCTCTCGGATAGAGCGCGCTTTATTCTCTCTACCCCGTCAGAGGCGTTAGAATTTATCTTGACTTCGCTAGACATCCAGACAAATGGAATCTCCACGTTTTCGTTAGCGACGTCGAGGAAGACCTGATATGCATACTCAGGTATATCGATCTCTGAGGGGTCTATCACAGCCTGTTCGAAGGCTGCATATATCGTCCCATACTCGGCTATTAGGTTATAGCCGAAATCCTCCATCAATTCATCAGGGCTCTTTCCTACCCTCTTGGCGACCGCCTCCATGAGTTTACACGCCCTGTTCTCCTCTTTCCACTCCTTTATCTTATCCCTCCTACGATGTTCGTTTACATCCTTCAGGGAGAGATCAATATGGCCCTTGCTCTCATCTACGCCGAGCACTTTAAAAACCGTTCTTTGGCCGTCTCTCACATAATCCCCTATGTGCTTGACCCATCCGGAGGCCACTTCTGAAATATGGACGAACCCCTCTTTTCCTGGGTACTCATCCAACATGACAAATGCCCCAAAATTCTTGACCTTCTTCACGGTCCCGACCACGAACTCATTTGCTTCCGGGTATCCCCCTACCTTCACTCAAGAACCTCCAGAACCTCGCCCTGGATATTGCCTTTCCCCCCGGAAGGATATGCGAGCGTTCTTCCGCAAACGAGGCAATCTACTCTGGTCGAAGGCTTTTCGAATATAACCTGCGTCTTTCCGCAGTCAGGGCATTTCACCCTAAAAAATTTTGATCTATGGTTTGACTTCATTTAAGCCCCCTTGAAAGAGAACCTTTTTGCCCTAAAACAGGACCTATAATGGCTCTTTCCACATTCGGTGCAGGTGTATAATAGATTTATTCTCCGGGTAGGCTTCTCTCTTCCCTCTGGCTTTGGCCGTGGGAATCCCCTATATCCTCTTGTAACCTTTCTAAATCTCCTCTGCCCCTGTTTGAACTCAGAGGCCTTCTTCTTCTTCACTACTGCAAGCTTTTGGGTCGTGTGTTTATTGCAGAATGGACAGTGAGCCACTATCTCTTTAGGAAATTCCATCGGGAGCTTAAAAGATAGCTGATATTTAAGATTTCGCCTTTCCGAATATTGTTTTATCATAGTGGATTATATGAGCGATCGACGGAAATTTTTTGTGAAAATGTGATCTCGGTCAAGGCAATTTTTTGTCGAGAATCCCAAAAGCTTTTTTTCCCGATACAAATTACCAAGAATGTTTGATGTTCAAGCATTTATCGAAAATAAGGTCAATGAGCTAAGAGAAGAGGTGAATGGAAGCAGCGCGATCGTAGCTCTCTCCGGCGGAGTGGATAGTACGACCTCTGCCGCCTTAGCGAATAGGGCGATCGCCGACAGGCTGAAGGCGGTTTTCATAGATGATGGCCTGATGAGAGAGGGCGAACCTGAATCCGTATTTGAGATGTGCGAGAAGCTAGACATTGATCTCGAGATCATTGACGCTAAAAATGATTTCTTCCAGGCTTTAAGAGGGGTTATAGATCCGGAAGAGAAGAGGAAAAGGTTCAGGAGCGAGTTCTACGGAATTTTTCAAAGGATGGTAAAGGATAGCGAATGCGATTATCTGATACAGGGTACCATAGCGGCGGATATCGTCGAGACCAAGAAGGGGATAAAGACTCAACACAACGTTTTGGAACAGATCGGCGAGGGATTTGAGGGCATGAAAATCATAGAACCGCTAAAAGAGCTGTATAAGAATGATGTGAGGGTAGTGGCTAAAGAGCTGGGATTGCCCCAAGAGGTGTACGAGAGGATGCCTTTCCCAGGTCCCGGTCTATCGATAAGAGTTTTGGGAGAGGTGACGCCTGAAAAGGTGGCCAAAGTGAGAGGAGCCACCAGGATAGTAGAAGAGGAGGTAGCGGCGATGAAACCGTTTCAAGCTTTTGCCGTGCTCATGAGCGACAGGGCAACAGGGTTGGTAGATGGGAACAGGCTATATGGCGATATCATATCAGTGAGGATAGTCGAATCAAAAGATGCGATGACCGCCTCTGTCCCCTGGATCCCTTATGAGATCTTGGATAGAATAAGAAAAAGGATGACCGACGAGGTGGGATCGGTTAAGGTGCTGTTCGACCTGACGCCCAAGCCACCAAGCACTATTGAGTATGAATGAGGTGGAGATCTGGCATAGCTCTGGGATGAGACGAGAGGTGCTGGAGAGGGTAGGAAGTGCTCTGGAAAGAATCTCGCTGAAGGTAGTAGACATGAAAGAGAGAACTCTACCTTCGTACGCTTTTGATTCCTCGAGGGGACAGTTCGATGCATCCGCTTTGCTCGTTGAAGCTCAAAACCCGGGCTTGTTTCTATGGATAGTTGACAAAGACATCTACGTCGAGGGGATGAACTTCGTCTTCGGCCTAGCGGACCGTCTCCAGGGGGCGATTCTTTCCGTCTACAGACTGCCCTCTCAAGAGATAATCGAAAAAGAAGCAATTCACGAGATGGGGCACGTACTGGGTTTAAGGCACTGTGATAATTATTGCGTGATGAGGTTCTCAAATTCATTGAGAGAGGTTATGGAGAAGCCAAGCTGCTTCTGCGAAAAGTGCAGGCATCTAATCCACAATAAGCTATAATTAAAACAAAAGATCTATCTCTTCCTTCCCTTTACCTTTAGATGGTCTCTAAAGCTATAATAGGGTGCCAATGGGGCGATGAGGGCAAAGGGAAGATAGTCGATTTACTAGCAAAGGATTCTGATTTGATCGTCAGGTTTCAGGGCGGCGCCAATGCCGGACACACCGTGGTCGTTAACGGGAAAGAGCATATATCCCATCAGGTTCCCTCCGGGCTTCTATATGAGGATAAGATNGGGTTGATAGGTGATGGNTGCGTAATAGATCTCGACGCTTTGAGAAAGGAGTTGGATCAAATAGGTAAGGGTTCAAAAATTTTCATAGGGGACAGGGCTAATCTAGTCCTACCGCACCACAAACGGATGGATGAGTTACAGGAGGAAACCAGAAAAAAGGGGATAGGTACTACCAGAAGAGGTATAGGTCCCTGTTATAGCCATAAAGCCGGGAGGATGGGATTGAGAATATGCGATCTAGACGACAAAAATATTGGGGATAGAATAGATGAGATCTACCCATTCGTGAAGGATTTCACCACCAGGGAATCTCTTCTGGATTACTGTATGGACAGGAAGAATCTCGTAGAAGGTAGAACAGTCTCCACACCCAATTTCCTCATGGAAAATAGAGGTTTAGACATCCTTTTCGAGGGTGCTCAAGGAACCATGTTGGATGTGAATTATGGCACCTATCCCTTTACCACTTCCTCCAACACGACCGTGGGAGCCATATGCACGGGGTGCGGCGTTCCTCCATCCTTTATAGATGAGGTGATAGGGATAACTAAGGCCTACACCACAAGGGTCGGAGAGGGCCCACTCCCGACAGAGCTAAGAGACGAGATGGGCGACCATCTGAGGGAGAAGGGAGGCGAGTACGGGGCCACCACAGGTAGACCTAGACGATGTGGATGGCTTGACCTGGTGGTGGTGAAGCACAGCCTGGCGATAAATGGTTTTTCTTCTCTGGTATTAACGAAACTTGACGTTTTGTCGGGATTAAAGGAGATAAAAGTATGCACTAGATATGATTGCCAGGGAGAAGAGATCGAATCATTTCCGGCTAACCTATCTCTTCTGGACGAGTGTTCTCCCGTCTACGAACGTTTCAGGGGATGGGATCAAAAACTGGAATATAAATTGCCCAAAGAGGCTCGGGATTACATCGATTACATAGAGAGTTGTCTGGGTGTCGATGTGAGTATGGTTTCAGTCGGCAAAGGGAGAGGAGAGATCATTACGAATGAATCTTGGTCCTAATCATAATTAGATTCTGAGCAAAAAGAAAAAAGAAATAAATAGGATTTTATCTCGACATCGACTCAGGGTGAACGACGCTCACTACCTGAACGACGCTCACTACCTGAACGACGCTCACTACCTCTCCAGTCCTGGCATCTATCAGGACGCTGATCCATGGATCTCTCATGTTCTCAGGGGTCCACCAACCTACTTCCCAATACTTTCCAGTATTGAATTCTCCATATTCTGCTTCACAATAGGCATCTTCGTTTTCTTCTGTCAGCTTTTTTACCTCTGGAACCTCCTTGCTTATATTGATGGCCTCTTGCTCCGAGATCATCTCTTGACCGATCATGTCCTCCCTTACATAGATGACGAATTCAAAGATCATATTCTGGATGAACAGCTGGGGCGGTGTGCTGTGTATAACTCCTTTGAGAGCATATACCGTTAAACCGTCAACCTCGCCGAACTCCATGACCGCCGAACCCTCGGGCAATATGCCCCATGTCTGCACATATACGACGCCGTTAAATTTGAACTCCAGTGGCGGGATTGGCCCGACTAATGGGAGTATCCTTACCTCATATTCTTCCTCATCGACCTCACCAACTGGCTCTCCATTTTTAAATTCGTAGTATGTGAATGTGACCTCAGTGATGCCGGGTTTAAGGGCTTTGAACTCAAATATCTTTATCGTTATCCCCAGGATCTCGTCTTCGGGTGGGCGATAGCTCTCCCCCAGGAATTCTAAGCATTCGGCATCGTACCCGGTTAATCTCCAGTCATAGAATGGGTGTATTGCTTCCACTATCTCTATCTCGAATGTCTCACCCTCATGTACCACTATTTCCGTTTCATTCTCAACCAGGCCGCTGCCAGATGACAGAGGCATGGCAAGAACCGTTATAGCGGCTATTGCAAGCCCTATATTCCATCTCTTGTCCAATTTTATCATGGACCTAAATTGTAGATCTCATTCTTATACCCTACGAAGATGTCTGGTTTCCACCTATCAGATATTTTTAGAGGATCGGCAGGTATTTCTCGACCTCCCACTGGGTCAGCCTGGATTTGTAGTCATCCCATTCCATCTCTTTGAAGTGAAGGAAGTGTTTGAAGATGTGGTCTCCAAGCACATCTCTGACCAATTCACTGCGCTTCATCTCCCTCAAAGCTTCTCCCAGATTCTCCGGGAGGGGTTCAATTCCGAATTCGGCCCTTTCATCTTTTGACATGGCGTATATGTCCTTTTCAACTGGCCCAGGCGGTTCTATTTTTTTCTCGATGCCATCCATTCCGGCCTTTAACAGAACGGCGAATTGGAGGTATGGATTGCCCGCAGGATCCGGACTTCTTACCTCAAACCTTGTCTTTTCTTCCCTGCCGGTTGGGACCCTTATCCACGCGCTTCTATTGAGATTTGCCCATGAAATATAGGTAGGCGCCTCATAACCAGGCACCAATCTCTTATATGAATTCGCCCAGGAGGATAACACCCCCGAAACCTCCCTTGCATGGGCCATTAGCCCGCCCAGGAAGTTGAGCCCCAACTCACTAAGCCCCCATTCACAGTCTGGATCGTCGAATACGTTGCCTTTCTCGTCAAAGAGAGAGAGGTGAACGTGCATTCCGCTTCCATTAACCCCATACAAGGGCTTGGGCATGAACGTGGCGTATAGGCCATGCTCCAAAGCTATGGTCTTAGTAGTCTGGATCAGGGTTGAAACTCTATCCGCCGTAGTTAGAGCGTCAGAATAGACGAAATCGATCTCATGCTGGCTAGGGGCGACCTCATGGTGGCTCGCCTCGACCTCAAATCCAACAGCTTCTAGATTCTCTACTATCTCCCGCCTCACCTTCTCCCCGCGGTCAAGGGGTAAGAGATCGAAGTAGCCACCATAATCCTCCAACTCCGTTGTGGGCCTGTTATTATTCATCTTAAAGAGGAAGAATTCACATTCTGGGCCCACGTTCATAGTATAATCTCTATGTCGTTCTATCAGTCTTTCCAGAACGTATCTCGGATCTCCCGGGAATCTGTCCCCATTTGGATAATGAATACTGCACATGAACCTGGCTGTCCTGGCCTCCAACCATGGTAGCATCTGGAATGTGGAGAGTATGGGGAGAGCTCTCATGTCGCTCTCCTCTATTGTAGCATATCCCACTATGGAGGAGGCGTCGAAGGTTATGCCCTCTTCCATCGATTTTTCGAATCTAGACAAGGGGATGGAAACGGACTTTACCATGCCGAGGATATCCATGAACACCAATTGAACGAACTTAACTCCATCTTTTTCAAATTCTTTTTTTATATCTTCCAATTCTTCAGTCATCAGCTCTCCTCCTTTTTTAGAGGCACTACCAGTACGGGCACCTTCGATCGTCTTACCACCTTATCCGCCACACTTCCTAACAAGAAATAGCTTAATCCAGTCTTTCCCATTGTGCCCACGACCACCAGATCAAAATTCTCCGATAACCTGAGTATCTCGTGCGCTGGGGACCCAGTAGCGACCTCGGTCTTAACTTCAGTCCCCTTCTCCCTTCCCACTCTCCGCGCATCTTCCAGAACCCTTTGTGCCAAGCTTTGTAAGGTCTCGTATAGGGGGTACGTGGCCACATCCTCTGAGAGAGTCGCTAATGAAGAATTATCCACTATCGAGAGAGCTGTGACCTCCCCCCTCAGCTTTTTGGCTAGATAAAGAGCTACATCTAGGGCCTTTCTGGAGTTTTCGGAACCATCTATCGCCACCAGAATTCTGTTGATTAAAGCTCTCTGAGGCATCTATCGGTAGATGCAAGGGGGATATTAATTATTCTCTTTTTTCGCATCGATTCGATCATCCAATTTTTCTCTGCAGTCCTCTGAGAGCTTCGAACGTTCCCACGTCTATGTGGGTGCCCAATAATTCCTTGAAGATCACCTGTTTTCCCTCAGAAATCATGAGTTCTATGGCATCGGTCAGCTGGTATTCTCCCTTTTTACCTGGCTTTGACTTCTCTATCATTTCGAATATGATGGGCTCAAACACGTAAATGCCCGCTATACCCAAATCACTCCTGGACGTTTCAGGTTTCTCCACTGCTTTTACGACTCTGTTCCCCTCAACTTCCACTATGCCGAATTTTGAAGGGTCCTTTACCCTGCAGACCCCTATAGTGCAGTCGCTCTTCTCCTTTTCATGATATTCAACGATCTCTCTAGCAAAACTCTTTGGTTCCAGATAATTGTCTCCTAGTATCACCAGGAAAGGCTCGTCGACCGCTATTTTTGCCTGCTCTATAGCTTTTGCCAGCCCTCGTGGCCCATCCTGAACCACGTAAGTTATATCGACGCCCAACCTGCTCCCGGAACCCAGGTAGTCCAATATAGCATGCTTTCTCCATCCCACTACTATGACGATATCTTTTACCCCCGCTTGAACCATTGCCTCTACAGCATGCTCGATTACGGCCTTGTCGCCTACTGGCAAAAGCTCCTTTGGAAATGCCAGGGTGAAAGGCCTCAACCTCTCTCCGATCCCAGCTGCTGGTATAACTCCTTTTTTTACCGACATGAAATCACCAGTTTAAGCCCTCAAATTTCTCGAAGCCCATATAGGGCCTTCCGAATATTATGGGCACATCTCCCCTTATGAGCGCGTTTACTCCTTTCCAGGGCGTAGTCACCAGGCAACCATCCGCCCCTTTCAGTGGATTCTCCGAATACTCAATAGAATCCCCATACCTATTTTTAAAGGCTTCGACGTTGGATTCGAAGAGATCATATATCTTAACTCTAGCTCCTCTATCCAGGAGCTCATCTATTACGGGAAAGGATCTGCTTCCCCTCACATCCTCTACCCCTTCTTTGAATCCCAGACCTAGCAGTGCGATAAGCTTCCCTTTCAGGTTCCCGATGCGGGTCTCCAGCAGCTCTACAAGCCTTTTGGCCTGCCCCTCGTTCACCTCGTAGACGCTTTTGAGCAACTTCGGATCGTATCCCACCCGTTCGCATGACTTGATTAGTGCGTAGAGATCCTTTGGCAAACATGAACCCCCAAAACCTATTCCAGGTTCCATGTAGCTGGGGGAGAAGCGCTGATCCATGCCCACTCCTTTCAAGACTTTTTCAGTACTGGCCCCCAAGAGTTTAGCTATATTAGCGATCTCGTTAACGAACGATAATTTGGTGGCTAGAGCTGCGTTTGAAGCGTACTTTATCAGCTCGGCGGTTACCCAATCCGTTCGGAGAAAGGGGCCATCATAAAGCTTTTGTATCCTGTCTCCGAGCTCGGGATTTTCGCTCCCTATCACCACTCTGCTGGGGTTAAAGGAATCTTTGAGTGCTTTGCCCTCCTGTAGAAACTCGGGATTAACCACCAATCTATCGGAATTTGTTCGGGGGGCCACCACGTTTTTCGTGGTTCCCGGGGTTACCGTGCTCCTTATGACCACTACACCTCCATCGTTTCTTTCCCTCAACTCGTTGCAGACCTGTATGAGACAAGATAAATCTATGCCATCCTCGTTTGAGGGCGTGGGGACGCATATGAAGTAAACGCTGGCATTTGACGGTATGGAAGAAGATGCTTTGAATCTAACTAAAAATTCGATCTCCGATACCGGCGACTCCCCACGATTGATCATTTCACACTTCCCTTCATCCGTATCAACGCCTACTACCTCCTGTCCTCTGGAGGCGAAGTAGACGGCGGTGCTCAACCCCACGAATCCAAGGCCGATCACGCATATCTTCTCATTTTCGTCTATTTTCGTCATTATACTACCTCGGTATGAGTCCGATAGGGACCCACTCATACGAGACCTGGTTCCCCACGGTCACTAAGTAATATCTCGGATTGTAACTTCCCTCTTTCCACCAGCTACCAGATATGTTTTCAATAGTAACGTAATCCCCATATAACACTATATCACCCGTATTCACTATGAACTCGCCCATATCTTCGATCTCCTCCAGGATCCATTCAAAGGTAGCTATCGGATCGAAATCCAGGTGGAAGTTTTCCGCATCTCCCGCGCCGCATAGGTGTAAATCAGATATCTGCACGAAAGTGAATGCGTTTGAATATGCCGAACCATTTTCGGATACAGCTTCCCCCGCAAAACCGAAGATTAGACCCGGGAGGATGAAGAAGGCTGAGATTAGCATTCTAATTTTGAACGTTTTTGAATTCATTCAACCCCCAATTTTTTCTCACTTAAAAACATCTCCCTTGAGCGTTATCGCTTCCTCGACATTTCGCCTAGTATCGCTCTAATCCCTCTGACCCTTTTCCCCACAGCCATGAGACATCTAATTGGATTTTACCGTTTATCTATCTTAGGAAAAAAAGAGGGGGTGAAGAACTATCGTGATCTTATTATTTGGGATATTTTCTCCCACACCTGAACCCCAAATAGAGGGGGGGTATTTAATGCTTTCTGCTTTTTGCCGCATATGCTGATGCAATTTCTAAATTTCCTTCAAAAATCCCGAACCCAGATTTACCTGCCCCAAAGAATTTTCTGTCTTCTCTTTATCTCCTTTATCTTTTCCAGAACCTCCTTCTCATCAAAGGTCAGGTCCTCTTTCTCCAGAGCTCTAGCCTCTTCTTCAGACAGGTTCACATAGAGCACATCATCGATCTTTATCTGTCTCCCCACAGTGGGGCCTTCGATTGAGGCTGCAATTTCCATTCCTTGAAACGCTTCGTCCAACCTCTTGCCGCTATCTTCTATTGACCTTACCTTCCCGATTATTCTCCCGTCTTCCCTTAACAGACTAACTCCCGACTTTAATCTCCCAGATAGGATTCTGACTCCAACTATCGCGGGATCTTTCATTCGAAAAACAAAGCCTGGAAGCAGTTTAATAGCTGCGGGATAGACCATCTTCTTTCTCTTTTCCTCCTCCACCATTCTCTTCATTTCTTCGCTCCACTTCTCAAAATCCTCAATTAATGAGTATATCACATCCCCAGTAAAGATCCTCACCTTTTCTTTGACTTTCTGGTTTAGGAACTCTTCGGCATCGCTTAAAATTCCAACCCCAAAACCAAAAATTGCCCTTTCGAGAGGATCTTTCATGGTGGAGGCCAGGAGGACGTCGTCTTTCGTGATCTCCCTGACTGCAGCTCTAGCTACTTTAACTCCTAGACCCTTCAATTCATTCGCTAATGCCTCTATCGAACCCAGGGTGTCAGCTTTTAGTATTACGCCCTCCTCGTCGATCTTGATTTCCAGCTCTATCTCTCTCTCAAAACTTCGCTTTATCTCCTCCTCTTCTCCCTCTATCAGCACCCTTAGCGGAGATCCAGGCACTACATCGCCTATATCGGGTACTACCAATCTCACACCAGCGGCAGCTCTTACTGAATCAACTCCTATAAGAGGCCCTCTCGCCCTGGCCTTGAAAATGCCCCTTACTTTTTTCCTGTTCACCCCATTTACCCCCATCAAAAGTATTTCATCCCCCTTCTTCAGGTTCCCATTATAGAGAATCACGTCAAGTGTATCACCAAGACCCTCCTCCTCCCTCTTCTCCATTACCACTCCTTCCCCCTTCTCTTCTATCGTCAGCCTCTGTTCGAGGTATCTCTGAGCTAAACCAGCTAGAATCATTATCAAGTCGGATATCCCCTCCCCAGTTTTGGCGCTTGTTGGTACAATCCCTACACTCTTGGTGAAATCCGTGATTCGGTCGTACCTGTCCCCATCGAAACCTCTCTCCGAGAGCTGGTATATTAGAGAGTAGAGCGTCTCATCCAGCTTCTCAACCGCATTTTTACTCTGCTCTTCTAGGGATTTAACGAAAGGCCTATCCACACTCCTATACCCTGGAATTCTATCGATCTTGTTAGCTGAGACGACGAACGGGGTTTTTGACCTTTTTATGATCTCTAGCGACTCGTAGGTCTGAGGTTTGAACCCCTCCCTAACGTCTACGACCAGAACGGCTAGATCAGCTATTGTGCCCCCCCTTTTTCTGAGAGAGGAAAATGCTCTGTGACCAGGTGTGTCGATAAAGAGAAGCCCGGGGATCTCAAATTTGGCCCTTTTAGATATCGCGCTAGAGATCTTTAAAATGGTGTCCAGATCGATCTCAGTCGCGCCTATATGTTGCGTTATAAGTCCCGGCTCCTTTTTGGCAAGAGATGTGCCTCTAATCCTATCCAGAATGGTGGTCTTGCCATGATCTACGTGCCCCAAAACACACACTATGGGTTGCCTGAGCGCGGTCATGAGAAAATTATTTTGATTTCCCTTTGAGCTGACGCTTCTGAGTCAGAGGCATGGACCAGATTTTCATCTATCTCGTTAGCTAGATCTCCCCTTATAGTCCCCGGGTCCGCCTCCACCGGATTTGTGCTTCCGACCAGGCTTCTGACAATTCCAATAGAGCTCCTTCCGGCGATTCTTAGCGCGACCACTGGTCCGAAGGTTATATAGTCAATCAGACCTCCAAAAAAACTCTTTCCCCTGTGCACGCTGTAGAGTTCCTCTGCCCTCTCATTCGATAGCCTGAGCATCACTATGTCCATTATGGTCAGGTTCTTCTTCTCTAAACGCCCTATGATCTCTCCGATGAGCTTTCTTCTCACCCCATCGGGCTTTATTATGAGCAGGGTTTCCTCTTCTAACTCTTTCTGGTCCATCTAGAGCTCTTTGGGTTTCTTCCAAGGACGATCGAATTTTTGTAACACTTAGATGAGCAGAAGAAGTAAACGGTACCATCACTCATCACGAACATTTTCCCCGTACCGGGCTCAATATCTATTCTGCAAAATGAGCACTTCCTAGTTTCTACCATCCCTATCTTGTCTCCAGTCTTTTGGCCTCCCTAGCTGTCTCGTACAGCATCAGGATATCGCCCAGTTGAACTGGGCCCTTAACGTTTCTCGTAATGATCCTTCCCTTGTCGTTGCCTTCCAGCACCCTGACGTGAACCTGAGTTATCTCTCCCGTCATGCCCGTTTTATGCACCACGTCGATGACCTCTGCTGGGTATGCTTCCTGAGCCATCTAGCTTTCCTCTTTACCCTTCTTCTCAGCCTCTTTTGGCTTCTCAGCCTCTTTTGGCTTCTCAGCCTCTTTTGGCTTCTCAGCCTCTTTTGGCTTCTCAGCCTCTTTTGGCTTCTCAGCCTCTTTCTTGGTCGGTTTCTTCTTTTGGGGCTCTCTCCTAACTGGCTCCTTTTTCTCCGTCTTGCCCTTCCAGCGTTCTATCTTTAAAATTACGTCGCTCGCCTCCCCGACATCCTCAATAGAGATCGCAGAAGTTGGCACAGAGAGGCCAGCTGCACTACCAAGTTCCCCTTTACTTGGAACATATGAGTAAAGTATGGATTTTTCATCACACAGGGCTGGAATGTGGACCAATAGCTCAGCTGGCATCACATCCTCTGCCATGATTACGAACCTCGCGCTAGATCTCTCAATCGCTTTGGTAACTTCGTTTGTTCCCTTCTTAAGTTTGCCTGTGTCTCTCACTTTCTCCACCAGCAGATACATCAGCTCCGCCTCCTCCTTGCCAACCTCGAATTTCACATACGCAGCTTTAGCCATGGTATACCTCCATCAAAGTCATAGGTGGATCAACTATCCACCATACCTTTTTAACCTTTTCCTTTATCCTACATTATTCAACGAAAATTCCTCTGGTCATTCTTCTTTCGTTATCTTCCATATCTATAGTTTTCTATCGTATTACGAATTACGTGTTAAGGGGGGAGGTGTAGAGGTAGGAACTTTCCTTCTAGCGCTTTTTTTTTCATAGGGGAAGAAGAGCTTAACTAATGTTTTTTAGAAGAGGTATATAGTCGCACAAAGATATATATACCAAATCTCCATATAGGTATATTCACAAACAAAAGAGTTGATATAAATGACTAAGAAAAGAGAATATAGAAGCGAGATGGAAGACCTATTCGAGGATTGGTTCGAGAGGTTTCTGCCCCGAAGATCAGGCAGGGGCCTGGGAATGGACCTTGACATATTCGATGAATTCGAGAAGAGCTTCGGGAGGACAGAGAGGTGGATTAACCGCCTGGTTAAAGACGCCAGCACTGGTAAGCTCCCTTCGCCTGAAGAGGGCGGACCCTATGTCTATGGTTGGACGTTCAGGATCGGGCTTGATGGCAAACCTGAGTTCCAGGAGTTCGGTAACATGAAGGGTTCACCACCAGGTGCACCAAAAGAGATGATCGGAAGCAGAGAACCCCTGGTGGATGTCAACGAGACCGACGAGGCAGTGAATATTACTGCTGAAGTACCTGGAGTATCTAAAGATGACATAAACCTCGAAATCACAGAGGATTCATTGGTCATCAACGTGGACAGCAAGGAGAGAAAGTACTACAAGGGGATCGCGCTACCAGCCGGCGTTCATCGAGACTCAGCGAGTGCAAGCTACAAGAACGGCGTACTCGAAGTTAAGCTCGAGAGGAGCAGGCCCGAGAAGGCCGGTAAGAAGTTACAGATCAAGTAATCAACCTTTTAGCTTTTAATCTGGGGAGTTGAAAATGGCAGACGAGTATCTTAAAGTAGCTGAAGCAAGAGCTAGAGATTCAGGAAGGGGCATAGCCAGGGTCGATCCTGCCGTCGCCGAGAAAATGGGTTTGACGGCGGGAGACGTGATACAGATTGAAGGGAAAAAGCGAACCGCGACCCTATACTGGCCCGGCTACCCCGATGATCGGAGCTCTGGAATAATCAGGATAGATGGCGCTACCAGGAGGAATGCAGGTGCGGGCATTGACGATAAGGTAAGCATAACGAGGACTGAACCAAAAGAGGCGGAGCGCGTAACAGCCGCTCCGACGGAAGAGTTGAGGATCATAGGTGGAGAAAGATATCTGCCTCGCATCCTGGAAGGAAGAGTCGTAAGCAAGGGAGATGTGATAGAGCTCAACATAATGGGGCGAAAGGTGGATCTGATCGTAACGAGCTTTTTGCCCCGCGCAGACGTCGTAATAATCCAGAGAAACACGGAGATGAGCGTAAGCGAACAACCCGCTCCTGAGGATAAAGAATACAAAGTGCCCAGGATAACATATGAGGATATCGGCGGTTTGGAGGGGCAAATAAAGCAGGTTAGGGAAATGATAGAGCTTCCTCTGAAGCACCCTGAACTGTTCGAGAGGATAGGAATTGAGGCGCCAAAAGGGGTACTGCTTCACGGCCCCCCTGGGACTGGGAAGACACTAATCGCTAAAGCCGTAGCTAGCGAAAGCGATGCCAACTTCTTCACCTTAAGTGGACCGGAGATAATGAGCAAGTACTACGGCCAGAGCGAGGAGAATCTGAGGCAGATATTCAACGAAGCGACTGAAAATGCTCCTTCGATAATCTTTATAGACGAGCTCGATTCCATAGCTCCAAAAAGAGAGGAAACCCGTGGAGATGTGGAAAGGAGGGTCGTAGCTCAACTGCTCGCCCTGATGGACGGTTTGAAAGAAAGGGGCAAGGTAGTGGTAATCGGTGCGACCAATAGAGTCAACGACCTGGATCCAGCGCTCAGAAGACCTGGGAGATTTGACAGAGAGCTTGAGATAGGCATACCGGACGGGGTGGGTAGAAGAGAGATACTGACTATCCACACGAGAGGAATGCCGCTTGCTCAGGACGTGAATCTAGATAAGATAGCGAAGATGACTCATGGCTATTCTGGCGCGGACCTGGCTGCACTCTGTAAAGAGAGCGCTATGAGGGCCTTAAGAAAGATTTTGCTCAAGGTCGATTTAGATGTTGAGTCCATACCCGCTGAGATTCTGGACAAGATAGAGATTACAGAGAGGGAGTTCTATAGTGCGTTTAAAGCCATGAGTCCCTCGGCGTTAAGGGAGGTGGTTATAGAGAGCCCGAACGTACGATGGGATGACATAGGTGGATTGGATGAAGCGAAACAAAGTTTAAGGGAAAGCGTCGAGTGGCCTCTGAAGTATGCGGATGTGTTCCAATACATGGACGCCAAACCTTCGAAGGGCGTTCTACTCTTCGGTCCACCCGGAACCGGTAAGACGCTCCTCGCCAAGGCGGTCGCTACCGAAAGCGAGGCGAACTTCATAAGCGTGAAGGGGCCAGAGTTTCTTTCAAAATGGGTCGGGGAGAGCGAAAAAGCAGTTAGGGAGACGTTCAGGAAGGCCAGACAGGCCGCACCATGTGTGATCTTCTTCGACGAGATCGATGCCATAACCCCCAGAAGAGGAGAAAGCTTCGGGGATTCCCATGTAACGGAGAGAGTCATAAGCCAGATACTGACCGAATTGGATGGACTCGAAGAACTCAGAGACGTTACGGTCCTAGCTGCCTCGAATCGTCCCGACATAATTGACCCCGCGTTGTTGAGGCCCGGAAGGTTCGACAGGCTGGTTCAGATACCTACGCCAGATTTAGAGGCCAGAAAGGAGATCTTTAAGATCCACACGCAAAAGACGCATCTATCCAAGGACGTGGATCTAGATGAGCTGGCCGAGAGGACAGGGGGTTATACCGGAGCGGATATAGCTTCGATTTGCAATGAAGCGGTCATGTTTGCTATACGAGAATACGTATCCCGGACCGGAGAGGCAGATAAAGAAGAGCTAAAGAATCTAAAACTGGAAAAGAAGCACTTCGAGGAAGCGCTCAAAAAGGTCAGGCCAATATCCAGAGGAGAACTTCTGAACTACGCACAGATTTCCGAGAGATTTGGGGGGTCGTTCTGACCCTTTTTTTCGTCTTTTGTCGCATCAAGTTGATGAATTCCTCATCTCCTGGACTATCTCTTTTGCCCTGTCAACCCTGACGTTTCCCTCATCGACCAGGATTTTTGAGACTATATCGATTTCTTCACCTTCTGCTCCGGCCATTACGGCGATATTTCTCGCGTGAAGCGCCATATGTCCTTTCTGAATTCCTTCTGAAGCCAGAGCTCTAAGGGCCGCGAGATTCTGTGCTAGCCCGAGAGAAGCCATCACCTGGGCAAGCTCCTGCGAGCTTTCAACTTTCAGGATCTTCAAAGAAAGCTTCGCCACCGGATGGCTCGAAGTAGCCCCCCCAATCGTTCCACAGGCCATGGGCAATTCTATGCTCCCGACGAGGTCCCCGTTCTCATTTACCTCATAGTGGGTTAGAGAATGGTAACCATCCAGGGAAGCGAAGGAGTGCGCGCCGGATTCAATGGCTCTAAAGTCATTGCCGGTCGCTATTGCCAGAGCATCTATTCCGTTCATTATGCCCTTGTTATGCGTCGCACACCTGTACGGATCGGCGTCAGCGAATTTGTAAGCTTTATATATCCCCTCTACCACCTCATCACCGCCTAGTAGATCTTTATCAAAGACAGCTCGGGCTCTAGCCAATCTATGGGTAGCGAGGTTTGACAGTATCCTCAGCGTAACTTTACCCCCGCCCAACTTCTCTACCATAGGTGCAACCGCCTCGCACATTGTGTTTACGGCGTTTGCGCCCATCGCATCCTTAACGTTAACCAGTAGATGCACGATCACCATCGCCTCGCTTTTTATTTCGACTATCTTAACCTCAAGATCTACAGCGCCACCGCCCAACTTCACAAGCAGAGGATCCTGATCATTCGCCTTTTCTATGATGTCTCCCTTGGCCTCTAAAATCTTTATTCTCGACATTGATGGATCCTCTACGTCAGTGAGCTGGATCTGTCCTATCATAACCGGATCGTCGCTCGTCGCATGGAATCCTCCCTTTTTCCTCGCTATCCTCGCGGAGTTGCTCGCCGCTGCAACTACAGAGGGTTCTTCAAGGACCATTGGTATGAGGTAGTTCCTTCCATTTATCAAAAAGTTGGTCGCTATTCCCAATGGAAGGGGGAAGAGGGTTATGACATTCTCTATCATCCTATCACCACTTTCCAACGAGAGTCCTGCACCCAGATCCTCGTCGCTCAGATCCGCGAACTCCTTCAGCAATTCCCTTCTTTCCTGAATGCCCAGCTTGTAGAAACCTGAGATATTAGAACTTTTTTTCACGAGCCCACAATAACTCAAAAGGTAAAAATCTTTTTACATTTGCCCTCCACCGATTCTTTCCGTTTTAATTGGCTTCATGCAAAACGTAAAACTAAAAACTTATAATCCATAAACAATTCGTCCATCATGCCCTCCGCAATCGAAACCGAGAATCTCACGAAAAAATTTAATTCGTTGGCCGCCGTCAACAAACTCAATTTAAGGGTGGGAGAGAACGACATCTTCGGCTTTTTGGGTCCAAATGGTGCGGGCAAAACCACGACCATAAGGATGATGATGGGATTCATAAAGCCTACCGGGGGTAACGTAAAGATATTCGGCGAGCCTTTAGAGAATGGAAAGGAGGCCAGAATGAAAATAGGATTTCTCCCGGAGCAGTACCAGCTGTATGAAGTTATGAGCGGGTATGAGAACCTGGATTTCTTCGCCAGGTTGTACGGCATAAAAGACAGAGGGGAGAGGATAAAGGATCTGTTCTCGCTGGTAGGATTGGAGGGAGAGGAGGAAAAAAGAGTAAGAAACTATTCTCATGGGATGAAGCAGCGGTTGGGCATAGCTCAGGCGGTCATCAACGATCCAAAGCTTCTGATACTCGATGAGCCCACGATGGGTTTGGATCCCAGGGGCTCGAGGGACATAAGGGACCTGCTGAAATCGCTTGGGAAAAGGAAAGTCACGATTTTTCTGTCTTCCCACCTTTTGTATGAGGTTCAGGAGATCTGCAATAGAGTCGGCATCATAAACAAGGGACGATTACTGGAGGTCGACACCATAACCAATCTTAAGAAGATGGTGGGGGGAGTAGGCAGCATACTCGAGGTCGAGCTGTTGAAGGTAAACGACAAGATGGTCGGGGAGCTAAAGAAGATGGGGGGAGTAACGTCCGTTAAAGCGGAGGGAAATGTTTTGAAGATCGGCGTAGAGAGCTTTGATCTAGCCCCTGAAATCAATAGCAAGATAGTTTCTATGGGGGGTAGGGTGAAGAGAATGAGTGAAGTCTCTCCTGACCTGGAGGAAATATTCTTGAAGATTACGGAGGGGGGATAAATGGCAGCGCCTGGGTTTTTTGACCAGACGTGGCAGATCGCCAGAAAGGAGATAAAAGAGCACTCGAGGAGCAGGAGATTTTTGTTGTTTCTGTTACTCTTCGGAGGAGCTAATCTCATCGCTACGGTTCTGATGAGCAGCGGCGTCCTCGGCCTCAACTATCCGCCAAGCGACATGCTTGCTATCGATTATTTAATCGCTTCTACGTTCATCTGGATCATACCAATCGCTTTTGCTTATGATGCCATTTCTAGAGAAAGAGCCAACAGGAGCTTGGACATCGTCCTTTCAAAACCAGTCACGCGGATCGAGCTGGTGCTTGGCAAGTTTCTCGGAGCCCTTCTGATCCTCGTTATCATCATTGGATCCGTACATCTGGCGGGGTTTGTCATATCCATTGGATTTTCGGGGAGTGTCCCAAATCCCTCGATGTTTGGCGCCTTCGGATCTTATCTGGGCGTGATCTTTCTCGGCATGATCTGCTACCTATCTCTTGCCATACTTTTTTCGGTTATAGCCCGCAGCAGTTCCACTTCTTTGATAGTGACGATAATATTATCCATGTTTGTCCTCAGCATACCGGCTATGATCTCTATGATCTACTGGATGATGAACGTGGGAGAGGAGCTGAGTTCAGCTACCGCCCCATGGTGGTTGAAAGTCGCCTATGCGGTCAATCCCGGGAACTGCATGGCTATAGTCTACGAGATGCTGCCACCATCGTGGGTTATCGATTCCTTGACAAGTTCGGGCCCAATGGTGCTGAACATCTGGCAGTCCATTTTTGCGATGTTCATATTCGTCGCCGTCTGTCTATCGCTTTCTCTAGCCATATTCCAGCACAAGGATCTCCAGTGAAAAGCTTTATTCTTATGATCTAATAGGGATAGATGCTCGCCCTCAAAGAGCTCGCCCAATTCCTCGATTCCCTGGAAGAGCTGGGGTCAAACAAGAGGAAGATAGAGCTCGCAGCGGACTTCCTCAATAGTTTGTCCTTAGACGATCTCACCTCGACTTTGAACCTCTTGACCGATAATGCGGCGAGTGGAATAGGAGGCAAAACCCTTTTGATGGCTACCTCAGAGCTTGTAGACGAGAATAAATTCGCGAGCGCCCTAAGGTCGACTGGGGATGTCGGCGAGGCGATCGCCCTGTCCCTTAAACCCAGGGCCATTCAGGCATCGCTAACGAAAGAACCCCTATACGTGGGAGAGGTAGTAGAGATCTTGAGGGTAACTTCCAGGAGATCATCACGGGACGAGAAGACGGAGCTATTGAAGAAGGCTATCAGCAGATGTTCGGCACTTGAAGCCAAATATCTGGCCAAGATCATAATAAGGGACTTCAGGATAGGCTTTTCCGACGGTCTGTTGTTAAACGCCCTGGCTCTTGCTCTCAATTCGGACGTGGGTAAGATGAGAAGGATGTCCGCCTTTTCTCAGATATATGAGCTTCCGGAGATAGCAGGAAAACCGGAAGCGGGAGTGCCCGGGATCTTCAGACCCTTTAAACCGATGCTAGCTCAGCGGGCATCCAGCTCAGACGAAATCATAAAGAGGCATGGCAAAAGCTCTCTTGAGAGGAAAATAGACGGGTTCAGGGCTATGATACACAAATCCAGCTCTACGGTAAAGATCTATAGCAGAAGATTACAGGATGTCACCGAAAAGCTCCCCGATGTGGTGAAGATAGTGGAGAATTTCGATGGAGACTTTATAGTGGATTGTGAGATAGCTGGCTTTAAAAATGGGAGGATTATGCCATTTCAGAGGATAATGAGAAGGTTCAGGAAGTATGACATAGGGGCCATGGCGAGAGAGATCTCTTTGAGGCCCTTCATCTTCGACGTGCTTCACCTGGATGGGAAGTCCTTCATAGATGCTGGTTACGAGTATAGGAGAAGTATATTGGAGGAAAAGTTCGCTTATTTGACCGTAGAAAGAAGAGTAGCGGAGAGTCCGGAAGAGGTGGGATCTTTTTTTAAAGATTCCGTGAATAGGGGATATGAGGGAGTGGTCGCCAAAGACCTGAACTCCACCTACTTGCCCGGCGAAAGGTCCGCCTCGTGGTTGAAACTGAAGAGGGCCCCAGAGGCTCTAGATCTGGTGATAATCGAGGCTCAGTGGGGCTATGGAAGGAGACACAATTACCTCTCGAACTACACTTTAGGGGTCAGGGGTAGAAATGAACTAACCCCTATCGGCAAGACCTACAAAGGTTTAACGGACAAGGAGATGGAGAAACTCACCGAGAAGCTCCTGGGACTCAAGTTGAAGGAGGAGAATAGAAAGGTAATTGTCAGGCCAGAGATAGTGGTGGAGGTCATATACGACGATATACAAAGGAGCCCAAGGTATAGATGCAGCTACGCTTTAAGGCAGACGAGGATAAGGGGTATAAGGTGGGATAAGAGCGCGGATGAGGNGGATGACCTTAAAAAAGTCCAGATGATTTATAAAAAGATGCATGGGTAGTATGAGAGATCATTTGTTCCTGCTCGAGCAGTTGAGATTTACGCATCCACTCAGCTTTCTTCTCTTTAGAGTTCTCTCTATGACCGGAGCACCGCAGACCTCACACTTGCCTATAACCCTCAAAAAACCTCTCTGAGGCAGGGGATAAGTTATCGTGCATTTGGGGTAGTTGCTGCATCCCAGGAACCTCTTCCCATTCTTCGATCTTCTTACCATTAGCTCACCACCGCACGTGCACTCTCCGAAAACCTCACTACGCTTTAGAGCTTCTATAACCGCTCTTCCAAGATTTTTTCTATCGATTGACCCAACCACATCGCTCAACATCTTTCTTGAGCTCTCAACCACTCCTTCAAAATTTTTCTCCCCATTAGCTATTAGATTCATTTCCCTTTCAAGCTCCGTGGTCATGCTCTCCCTGGTTATTATCGGAACGCTCTCCGAGAGGGCCGTGATGAGTCCAATTCCCAGCTCGGTGGGTATGGGCGGCTCTCCGGAGACGTATCCTCTCAAATAGAGTTTATCTATTATCTCGGGTCTAGTGGACTTGGTCCCCAAAACTCGCTTCTCCATCTCCCTTATGAGCGCGCCCTGAGTGAAAAGGGCGGGAGGCTTCGTCTCTTTCTCCTTCATCTCGAACTCTTTTGCTCGTATCATTTCACCTTCTTTAATGAAAGGTAGGCGCTGGTATCTCCATGGTATGTAGGGATAAACTTTTCTCCATCCCTCCTCGAGGATGTTTCTTCCCATCCCTTCAAGGATAATTCCATTTATGTCCACCTCAAGCTTAACCTCTTCGTACCTCGCCGGTCGGGAAAGTGTAGCCATGAACCTCCTCGATATCAGCTCATATATCTTAGCATCCCACCCCTTTAACCCACGAGCTAGATCTACTGGATGGATAGGTGGGTGATCATGGGAGAACTTGCCCCTTGATGGTGGATTTTTCTCCTTGATAATTTCCTCGGCCTCAGGGAAGAGAGGAGATATCTTTTCCAATATTTTGGTCAGGGAAATGGAACTCTGATAGACCTGGTTATCGGTCCTTGGATAGGATATAGAACCTCTAATATACAGGCCTTCGGCTATCGACATAGCTCTTCTCGGGGTTATACCAATGCTCGACGCAGCCTGTAGAAATGAGGTGGTGTTAAAGGGCTTTGGTTTGGCCTCTTTTTTGATCGACTGCGAGCTATGGTTTATTTTCCCCTCCTTCTGATCTTTTATTTTTGAGTAGAGGAGGTCCGCTTCTTCCTTCCCCATCTTTTCGCTCGAGATCTGAAATTCCTCTTTTCCGTATTCGAGCTTTGCTGTAACTATATAGTATTTTTTCGGCTTGAAGTTTTTATGCTCCCCGTATCTTTGAACTATAATAGCCAGTGTAGGGGTTTGCACCCTTCCTACGGACAGGAAGTTACTGCCGTACCTGTAACTGGATAGAGAGACGATCCTCGTGAGGGTAGCGCCCCATAGGAGATCAACTATCTCCCTGGCTTCGGCCGATTTCGCCAGATTAAGATCTAGTTGTCTTGGAGAAGCGAAAGCTTCTAAGATATCAGAGCGAGTTATCGCGCTAAAAACCGGTCTTGAGATTTTTTCTCCAATTTCGATTTTCGCCAGCTCCAGGGCCTCCAGCCCTATGAGCTCACCCTCTCTATCGTAGTCCGTGGCCACCCAGATTCTTTCAGCCTTTTCCCCAAGCTCTTTCAGGAGCGAGATGATCTTTTTTTCTCTCGCCCTCTTTATGGGGTCGAGCCAGATGAGATCGGCCGGGTCCACGCTACCCCACTTTTTGTATTTCGAGGGGAAATCCAACGCCGCTATGTGCCCTTTCAAACCGATCGTTAGAAAATCTCGCCCATCGCGATGAAATTTGAAGGTTAGGGGGTCTCTGCCAATCTGCTTTACATCATCCTCAGCCAGTAAGTAAGAGATTCGCTTTGCTGCATCCCCTTTCTCGCATATTACAAGGTCCACCCTTGTTTATAGGTCTCCCCTATTTATACAAATCGGCCCTGGTGAAAATTAACGTTGCCATACTACAAAGCAGGTAAGTTTACATACTTTGTATAACGATAAAAAGCCCGTCAGGTTTAACAGAGGACCCCTATAATGAGGATTATGTTGATGAAGATGAGGATCAGCGGTCGGGTAATGGAACGTATGAAACAAGTTTCGGATATGATTTCAATTTGGAGGGATATGCGACATTGATGTTGGATATACTCAAGTTATCGAAAATTGCGAGCCCGTTAAAAATGAATAGGATAGAAAAGACATATAATTATGGAGGTAACAAACATGTGGATGTATATAATTTGTGCTGGTATTTGGATCGGTTTTATTTTGCATTGGATAACTGGTTCAATTCCAAAACATAGAATTTTCGAAATCTATGCGGGATGTAGCATAAGTATCTGTTTGACACTACTAATTTTTGGTTTATTCGGTTGGTATCAGAAAGCAATATCACAAGTTTTGCAAGTTATCGGGAATGTTCTTATCTATATAACAATTGCATTAGCTTTAATCACATTCGTTACTTTTAGGAGTAAAGGTAAACCCAAAAAAGGAATTGAGGAGACAACTGTTTTGATTGAAGGAACCATATTTGGAGTAATTCGTCATCCACTTTATTTAGGATTTGCTCTATGGGGAATTGGTCAGATATTATTAATCCAAACGGTTATTTCTACGATATTAGGTATTGTAGCAATATTTTGTTCTTGGATGGCATCCAGAAAGGAGGACGAATTTAACATCAAGAAATTTGGAGATAGTTATAAGAGGTATATGAAAAAGGTTCCCATGTGGAATGTTTTTAAAAGATTAAGAAAATGATGGGCTCGCAACTCTGCGCCACTTCGTGGCTTGGTCTCGGTAAAGCCGAGACTCCGATAACAGAGGATAAAAGACTTCACTTCGTTTCGTCCAAATTTTCCTAATGGAAAACTTCTTTTATCCTCAATACGTCAGACTGTGTGAAAACTCCATCTAGATAAGTAGATATAAAGTCATCGAAACCGTTTGTTTTTACCAAAAGCTATTTATACACTCATATATATT
>JGI24023J19991_10000508_pt1 | contig 30140 bp, 27 predicted proteins | sample Cruoilmetagenom1_FD_19991 | JGI IMG/M metagenome (IMG submission 19991) | reverse complement strand
AAATTTGTTTTGCGATAACTTAAAAAACCCCTTTTAAAATTCCATTTTAGCTGGTGTGCAAAAAGACCAGGCTTAATACTTGTTTTATGCCATCGCAGTTTATATTGTAATCCAACATATATATCATAAAAATTTAATCTAAGATCATTATCAAACCCCGAAGTGTCAAAACTATTAATTTGTCCGTTTTCTAATAATTGAAAAGACCTTGAAACCAAATCATCATCTTGAATTTGACCGCCTAAACTGGTATAAATATGATTCCGCCCATCTATTTTCCAAAATTCTTTTAACTCAAAATCCAATACCCTTTGTTGTAAATTCTATAAGAAAAGTTATTATCGGCATGTTAGCAAACTCATATAAAATAAATCATTTGTGATTAGATTACATGATTAAACGAAGTACATTGTCAGATGCCAATAAGTGGCGTTCAAGTAAAGTTTTTTAAAATATTTACATGAAAATTCATCAAGATAATCGCTCTTTCTTATCGGACAGCCAAAATTCAAAACTTGACCTAAAACGGCTTTTCATGATTGATTCTACAACAATAAGCTTGTTTAAAGCTATTTTAAAAGCTGTAGGCAGAAAACCGTTAAGTGGTAAAAAAAGGTGGAATAAAGGCTCATGTGTTGATTAACGCACAGGAAAACACGCCTACATTAGTCAGATACAGTTCTGCTGCAAGACACGATAAAAATTTTCTAAAACATATTAATTTAGCAGCTGCTTCTATCATAGTTTTTGACAGGGCTTATAATAATTATAAACAATATGCACGTTTTACATTTGATGAAGTTATTTTTGTTACAAGGCAAAAGAAAAATGCGATTTATGAGCTAAGTAAAACCTTTGAAATTCCAAACAAGACGCATTACATATTATGATAAAAACAGAGATTAAACTTTGATATTTATAACGAATGATTTTGAGTTTGATGCAGAAACTATTGCCTTAATTTGAAAAAAACGTTGGCAAATAGAAACGCTTTTTAAGCAGTTAAAACAAAATTTTCCATTAAAATACTTCTTGGGAGACAATCAAAATGTTATTGAGCTACAAATTTGGGTAAGTATGATAGCTAACTTACTGATAACCTTATTGAAAAATAAAACGTAAATGGGCTTTCTTAAATTTAGTATCTTAAATAAGAATGCACCTTATGGATTACATAAATGTTTATAAATTTCTCGAAAATCCCGAAAAATCATGGTCAGATGTGATTAAAAAACGAAAAAATGAGTATCAAAACGCACTTTTTCCAACATCGGAGGCTTGTTTTTGAAAATAAAAAATCGATTTTTGATTTTCAAGGACTTAAATACCAATTTTAATAAATACCGATTTTTATCGGATAACAATGAATTGAAATAGAAAAACTTATTTCAAAATTCTTTATCAAAAAATATCTTAATCAATTGGCAAAAAACAATTTATCAGCAAAAAAATTGATTGGAATATAAAACGATTCAATCTATTTATCTTACAAAAGCATTTCTATTAAATTTGATTTTTGCAATTTACATTTAATAGATTCAAACTAAAAAAGACACTTCCATCATTAAATAGTGATAATATTATTTACATTATGGTGAATTTATTAGGAATTTAATCAAAAACACAAAGTAAAAATATAAAACATTAACCAATAAAGAATCGCAACACACTGATTCTCAATAACATTTAATTCATCTTTAAAAAAATAGGGTTTTTCCTGTATCGATTCAGGGTTTTTCATCTTGTACATCTTCTAATACTCCCCTACATTTGTACCGAAGAAACAGTCATAATGATAGTTTTATTTGCAACAACAACTACTGTTTTTTTCACAACATAAGTATTTAGTTTGTTTGTTTGTGTTGTTAACCTTCAAAGTTTCGCTTCCCCAAAGCGAAACTTTGTGTTTTATATATCAAGACCGTTTCATATAAAATTTTATCTTTGCATCTGATAAGAAAAAAGCGTATAATATGAAGACTTATGATTTTAATGCAATAGACCAAAAATGGCAAACCTATTGGGCAAAAAACCAGACTTTTAAAGCAGAAAACCATTCGACAAAATCTAAATTTTACGTATTAGACATGTTTCCATATCCTTCTGGAGCAGGACTACACGTCGGACACCCACTTGGGTACATTGCCTCAGATATTTATGCGCGATACAAACGTCACAAAGGTTTTAATGTTTTGCATCCTATGGGTTATGATTCTTTTGGCTTACCCGCAGAACAATACGCCATCCAAACAGGACAACATCCTGCCATTACAACCGAAAAAAACCTAAAACGCTACCGCGAACAAATGGATAAAATCGGCTTTTCTTTTGATTGGAGTCGTGAAATCCGTACCTCTGACCCCAAGTATTACAAATGGACGCAATGGATATTTTTACAACTTTTCAATGCCTATTATTGCAATGATACCCAAAAGGCACTTCCTATTGACAATTTAATTAGTCGCTTTGAAACCGAAGGAAATGCACAAATAAATGCGGCTTGCGATGCGGATACTTTTAATTTTACAGCCAAAGAATGGCAAAACTATTCTGCTGCTCAAAAAAATGAAATCCTGCACAAATACAGACTTACATATCTAAAAGAAACAGAAGTAAATTGGTGCCCTGCCCTTGGTACCGTCTTAGCAAACGACGAAATTGTCAACGGTGTATCCGAACGTGGCGGCCATCCTATTGAAGCTAAAAAAATGTTGCAATGGGTAATGAGAATTACTGCCTATGCCGAAAGATTACTACAAGATTTAAACAATTTGGATTGGACGGATTCTATCAAAGAAGTACAACGCAATTGGATTGGCAAATCCATCGGGGCTTCAATCACATTTGATATTGACAACACCAATCACAAACTTGAAGTATTTACAACCAGAGCCGACACGCTATATGGTGTTACTTTTATGGTCGTCGCGCCCGAACACGAACTAATAGATCAAATCACCACCGATGAATATCGCGATGCCATAAAAAAATACCAAGCAAAAGCCCTTCAAAAAAGCGAGCGCGAACGCATGGCAGAAGCAAAAGAAAAAACCGGACAATTCACCGGTGCTTATGCCCTTCATCCATTAACGCAAGAAAAAATACCGATTTGGATAAGTGATTATGTTTTAGCAGGATACGGAACCGGTGCCATTATGGCTGTACCTTCTGGCGACCAACGCGATTACGAATTTGCCCGTCAGTTTAACATTCCAATCACCAATATTTTTGAAGGAAATAACATAGATGCGCAAGCCAATGAAGATAAAAATGCGGTATTGACCAACTCCGATTTTTTAAATGGATTATCTGCTACGAAAGCCATTCCAAAAATGATAACCGAATTAGAAAAACGCGGTATTGGAAAAGCTGAAGTGAATTATCGTATGCGCGATGCGGTATTTTCTCGTCAACGATATTGGGGCGAACCCTTCCCTATTTATTACAAAAACGGCATTGCAACACCTATCGACCAAAAACACTTGCCCATAGAATTGCCCGAAGTAGAAAAATACCTTCCAACAGAAGACGGCAAGCCACCATTGGGCAATGCCAAAAATTGGGCTTGGGATGAAACAAACGAAAAAATAGTATCGACAGAATTAATTGACCAAAAAACTATTTTCCCAATGGAACTCAATACTATGCCGGGTTGGGCAGGTAGCTCTTGGTATTTTAACCGTTATATAGATCCAAATAACGAAGAAGCACCGTTTAGCAAAGAAACAGTAGATTATTGGCAAAAAGTAGATGTATATCTCGGTGGTAATGAACACGCAACCGGACACTTATTGTATTCGCGCTTTTGGCAAAAATTCTTATTTGACATTGGCTTAGTACCCGAACCCGAATTCAGTATAAAACTCATCAACCAAGGTATGATATTAGGCACAAGCGCTTTTGCCTACCGCATCAACAACACCAACAAATTTGTATCTTTCGGACTTAAAGATACTTATGAAACGACGCCTATTCACGTCGATGTAAATTTTGTAGATGATTACAACCATCTCGATATAGATAAATTTAAAAACTGGCGACCTGATTTTGCCAATGCTGAATTCATTTTAGAAAATGACAAATTTATGGTAGGACGCGAAGTCGAAAAAATGTCAAAATCCAAATACAATGTCATGAATCCCGATGATATTGTCGAAAAATATGGCGCTGACACTTTGCGCATGTACGAAATGTTTTTAGGACCAATTGAAGATGCCAAACCTTGGAATATTGCCGGCATTAAAGGTGTACACAACTTTTTGCGCAAGTTTTGGCAATTGTTCCACAACAATGGCATGTTTGATGTTTCCTTGGAAGAACCTACCGAAGTCGAACTTAAAACTTTGCATAAAACTATCAAAAAAGTAACGGAAGATATCGAAAACTTTTCATTCAATACAGCCGTTAGTCAGTTTATGATTGCTTTGAACGAACTCACAAAAACCAAGACAAATAAACTTGATATTTTATCCCCACTTACTGTTTTATTATCTCCTTTTGCACCCCATTTGGCTGAAGATTTATGGGAAGAACTTGGACATGATACCAGCATTAGTTTTGAAGAGTATCCGGAGTATGAAGAACGCTATTTACACGAAAGCAGTAAAACCTACCCGATTATGATCAATGGAAAAATGCGTCATAAAATAGATTTACCTGCTAATATGTCAAAAGACGAAATAGAAAAAACAGTATTAAAAGACGAAAAAATTAAAGGAATTTTAGCAGATAAAAAACTAAAAAAAGTAATTGTCGTCCCCGGAAAAATTGTTAATTTAGTTGTGTAAACTTTATATCAAATTATCAGGTTATTGCAGTAATATTTTAATCTCGGCGTGTTTTTAAAACACACCGAGAATAGAGCAAACACATATTTTTTATTTTTAACAAATATAGGTTTGCACATAAATTTGTTGTTTTCATAATATTACTCGTAATTTAATATTTTAAAGAGGTTTTGTCAAGTAAAAAATAATAAATTGCCTTATGACACAAAAAAATACATTTCACACACAAGTCTTAGACATTGTAAAACAAATTCCTTACGGAAAAGTAACTACTTATGGTCATATTGCCCAATATTTAGGCAACAAACGTGGTGCTCGGATGGTTGGATGGATTCTTAACAAACAAAAAGGAAACATAGACATTCCGGCACACCGAGTGGTCAATCGCAAAGGACTGTTAACCGGAAAAATGCACTTTGACGGCATCGATCTAATGCAAAATTTGTTAGAAAACGAAGGAATTGAAATTGTTGATAATCAAATTGTAAATCTAAAAAAATACCTTTGGGAACCAAAAATATAATATGTATAAATTCGTTTATAATACCGATAATATTTTGTTGATGAAGTGAATTGTACTATTTTTACAAAAACTATAACATCTACCAAAAATGGATAACGACAACCACATTAAACTATTGATGATTTTTCCTTGTTACAATGAAGAAGCTGTTTTACCGGATTCCACTGTAAAAATTTTCAATTATTTTGAAGATTTAATCAACCAAAATATGATTTCGCCCAAAAGTCGCATTTGTTTTGTAGATGATGGCAGCCAGGACAAAACTTGGAATATTATATCAAAAATAGAAAAACCATACATAAATGCTGTTAAATTAAGCACCAATTTTGGTCATCAAAAAGCTTTATTGGCAGGTCTTTCTACTTTTGTAAACCAATTTGATGCGTATGTAACACTCGATGTAGATTTACAAGACGACATACAAGTCGTTACCAAAATGATTGAAAAATTTAAGGAAAACTATGAAATTATTTATGGCGTTCGTTCCGACCGTTCCAACGATAATTTTTTTAAACGAAAAACAGCCGAAACTTTTTATAAATTATTTGAAAAAATGGGTGTCAAAACCGTTTACAATCATGCTGATTTTAGATTGATTAGCAATCGAGCGCTTCAACACTTCTTAGAGTTTAACGAATCTCATTTGTTTTTAAGAGCCATCTTTCCCGCCATAGGTTTAAAACATACTAATGTTTATTACAAACGTTTGAAACGCGAATTGGGAGAAAGTAAATATCCCTTAAAAAAAATGTTAGCATTTGCTTGGGATGGCATTACCTCTTTTTCAGTCGCCCCCTTAAAATTTGTTCTTTTTATCGGTTTATTGGCAATCGTTATTTCTATTGGATTACTGACTTGGGCTTCTGTCCAGTTATTGTTAGGAAATACAATTACCGGTTGGTATTCTACCGTTACCTTAATCATTTTCTTTGGCGGTTTACAGACTTTTGCCATTGGTATTATAGGCGAATATATAGGCAAAATATTTATTCAGACAAAAAACAGACCTCGTTTTTTAATCGAAAAAATCATAAAAAGATAAAAATATGTTCGCCAAAAAAATTGACACTTTATATAAAATCATAAATATTGCCGCACTGTTATTTCTATCTATCATTTTTGTAGCGAGCTTAAAAGTAAATATTCTTGACAAACAAAATATAGATGTATCGCATTTTTTATATCTTTTTCTAAGTATTAGTGGCATCTTAGTATTTATTAACATCATCAAAAATATACCGCTTAAATTTTTAGTGCCGGGTTTGCTAATCTTATCTTTCATACTTCGTTTATGGTGGATCAATGCAATTGACACCCAACCCAATTCTGACTTTTTAATGTTGCTAAATGCTGCCAAAGAATTGTCAATTGGCGAAACCGATATTATAAAACACCACCCAAGCAATTATTTTTACAAATACCCCTACAATCTTTCATTCGTCTTATATGAAACGGCGGTTTACAAATTATTTCATGCTGTATATGCTTTTAAATTGATTAATGTTTTGTTATCAACTTTTATTGTTTGGCTTATATTTCTTATCAGCAAACAAGTTTTTAACGAAAAAACAGCCCTTATTGCCATGACTTTTTCGGCTATTTTTCCACCTTTTATTTATATCAATTCCATTTTGACCAATCAAATATTGGCTTTTGCCCTTATTTTAAGTGCTATTTATATTTTTTTGAAGAAAAAAAAATTTCTTTATATCGGTTTACTGCTTGCTTTTGCAAATCTAATCCGACCTGTAGCAATCGTGTTTTTGGCAGGAATTTTTATCTATTACAGCTTAAATATTTTTAAAAAACAAATTGGTTTTAACAAAAAATTCTTTATGGACTATCTAAAATCCATAACGCTATTAATCGGCACCTATTATTTGACTATTTTTATAGTTTTTACCGCCATTAATCTTACCAAAATACCAGTGGTGAGTATGTTTCACGATCCAATTCCTAATTATAAATTTTTAGTCGGACTAAATCCTGCTTCCAACGGAAGATATAATAATGAAGATAGCAGCTTAGCAAGCAATTTTGAAAACTACAAAATTGAATCAACACAAAAAATAAAAGAACGTTTAACCAATAAAACGCAATTATTAAAGCTGTTTAAAACAAAAATAAAAGATTTTTGGGGACATAAAAATTCCGAATTATTTTGGTCGTTTTCAGGTGTGCCACCACAATACCAATATTATAAATTTGCTTATTACGAATGGATGCTTTACTTAAGTTTTGTCTTTTTTAGCATTCTTTTTTTAGTAAAAGCAATTTTTTACTCACAAAAAAAAACAAATATTATAGTATTTTTCAACCTGTTGTTATTGATGTTTGGCTTTATATATTTGTTTATAGAAATACAAGCCCGTTATAGATATTCTATTTATTTTATTTTTATTATTTTATCTGCCGGTGGTGCCGGAATGCTTTTTAAGCAAGGCATCAATACAAAAATTAAGAATCATTAATCCATACCAAATTGCTTAAAAATCTCATACATAAAAAATACATTCTATACGGAAGTTCCATTATCTTGACCAAAGGATTGGAAATTTTGTTGTTGTTTTACGCCGCTCATCATTTTTCAAAAGCAGATTACGGTAGTTTAGAATATTACAAAAAAGTGATTGAAGTAGGTGCTGGATTTTTTGCCTTTGGCTTTCCTGCCTTGATTTTGAGCTATACCAAAAGTCAAAACAGCAAGATATATTTTTATTTTTTAAGCATTCTATTTGTATTGGTTTTGGGACTGGTCAGTTTGCCTTTTTTATCCTTTTTTCAATGGGGAATATTACTCATCCCCTTCGTTTTTTATGCCAGTTTTTTTACCGGTGGCATTACCCAAAGCTATTTTTTAGTTTCCAAAGGAAGCAACTGGGCATCGACTTATAAAATAAGCATTTCTATACTTTTTTACAGTCTTGTTTTTGTCTTGATTTATTTTTATCAAGAAGCCCAATACGCCTTTGTATATCCAAGCTATTTTTTATTACCAATTCTGTTGCTTTGGTGGGCAAGTGAATGGAAAAAAAGAAAGGTACACCTACACAAAATCAAAAAATATTGGCGACTGTTTAGCAGGCTTTTAGGCAAATCTTTTACTTTGGTTGTCAGCAATTTTGCCGATTTAATGTTTTTATACACCGATATATTTATTATCAAAATCATGTCTGAACATGCTTATACAGATATTGCCAATTATAGTTTTGCGTTGAATTTTGGCAATATGTTGATGCTTATTCCCCTTACCTTAATTCAGGTAGATATTGAAAAACTAAAAAAATCTACTGATTACATTAAAGTACTACACAAAAAAATATTAATCCTGTTAATTCTATCTGTTCTTGTATTGGTAATTGTTTACGGTGGCATTATTCAAACGATTTTTACCAAATATCAAGAAACTTTTGTATTGTTTTTAATCATTCTGTTTGCTAAATTTTTTCAAGCCTTATCACCGCTTTATGGCACCTATTTGCTAATCGCTCGAAAATTTAAAGAAAATCTATTGATTAATATATCGATGTTATTGCTCAATATCATTTTAAACTATTTTATGTACTATCATTTTGGCTTATACGGTATCGCCAGCGCCAGTGTTATTAGTTTATTTATCAGATATGTAGTACTTTTACGACTCAACAAAATAATTTTGAAACAAAAATAGATGTTTGTAGTTTTTAAAAAAGAATATATTAATAATTTATGGGTGTTATTGCCTTTCATTTTGGTTTATACAGGTTCTGTATTTTCCAATATGAATGCAAGCATCAGTTCTGCTTTAAAAATTTCTGCTTTTATATATATGTTGCTATTTGTAATCATTAAGAAAAAAGCCAATAGAAATCTTTTTATAGCCACATTATTATTTTTACCGATACTCATTTATGACATTTACTACAGTTTTTATTGGAAAGCTGGTATATCGGATGGAATTCGTTATCTCTTTCCAATTATAACGCTGTTTTATGGTTATAGCATTCGAGATAAAATGCCCTTATTAATTAAATTTATTGCTTTTTTTGTCGTTTTAAATTTCTTCGTGCAAATCGTCAATTATGTCAACTGGCTTAGAGGCGTTGATCAATGGTTTTACTACACCTCTTACACCGGATATCGTTATTATAATATGACCGCCGGCATCTTGCGCGCTACTGGCATTGTAGTATTTTTTGGTTTTTATGGTTTTTTAAATCTGATTGCCTTTTTTATCCTACGAAGATATTATTTTGGTAAATATCGCAAAATAATTCTCGGCATGGCATTTTTCTCATTCATAGCAAGTATCTCCTACAAAGCATTTATGGCATTTGCTTTAATATTAGTCTTTTATTTTTATAAACAAATATTTAAAATAGGTACCTATTTATTAATCTTATTGATTGGTGTTTACTTATACGCCCCACAAATTATTAACAAATTTATCAATGATATTGTAATACGAATCCAATTATATATTATTGGAGGGCACACCGTTAGAACGGAATCATATAAAGTTTTGTGGCGAAATATTATACACGGCAATTGGTTTGGCGAAGGCGTTGGAAGCTTTGGCGGACCGGCTTCTACCACCTACAATTCGCCATATTACGAACAAATCGGTTTTAATTTTAACGATTTTCAATCGGCTTGGTTGCGACTACCGACCACCGACACTTATTTGCCACACCTTGTTGTAGAACTGGGTATCGTAGGCAGTATATTATATCTTTTGGTACTCATCATGCCTTTGTTAAGAAAAAAAATTCCAGCAATCGTCTTAATTATTTATGCCACTTTATTTTTTGATATGTTATTTTCATTTTCTTTAAATAATTTAGAATATTTACTCTTTTCTTTCGTTTTTATTTATCCAATATATAAATACGAAACCAGCTTAAAAAAGCAATATAAAACACAAACAAATGATTATCAATAAATTACCAATAGTTTTAAGAAATCACCGCAATCATTGATAAATGAAGAAGCATTACGAAAAGAAAAAAAATAAAGTGCTATTTTTAGGAAACACCTATGCCACCAACGAATATTATACCGGTGGTGCCATTGTGTTGGCTAAGGAATTATGGGAATACCTATCAAAACAAGACAGTATTGACATCACGCACAAACAATTGCGCAATATTTGGAAAGCACCTTGGCAAATTTTTGATTATATCTGGTGGACAATTAAAGCGCCTTTCGTCTTCAGAAAATATGACATTATCAGCTTTCACGCCACGCAAGATTTTATCTTTACAACGGCGCCTTTTGTTTGGTTATGGGCAAAATTGTTGGGTAAACAAATCAATTTTCATTTCTTTGGCACCGATTTTTATAAACAACGCACCAAAATACATGAATGGCTCATCAAAAATACAATTTTACAATCTGACCATCTTTTTATTGAAACAAAATACATTATTAAAAAATTAGGAGAAGATGGTTTTCACAACAGTATTTGGCTGCCCAATGCACGTAAAAAATTGCTTGAGAAATGGCAAAAAAAAGAATTTGAACAAAAATTTGTATTTATTTCAATGGTAAATCATACCAAAGGCATTGACGAGATTTTACAAATTGCAGATAAACTTCCAAATTCTTACATCCTTGATATATACGGTCCTATAACCGCAAAAGATATAGACAAATCACAGCTAAACAAAGGAAAATGCAGGTATCTCGGTATTTTAAAAAGTGACGAAGTACCTAAGGTTTTGCAAGAATACGATGTACTGGTACTTCCCACACATTTTACGGGAGAAGGTTACCCCGGAATTATTATCGAAGCTTTTTCAGTTGGAAAACCCGTCATTTCTACCAAATGGCGCGCCATACCAGAAATACTAAAACCACAAAAAGATTCGTTAATGATTACACCAAAAGATTCGGAAGAATTGTTAGAAGCCATTTTGCATTTTAACAAAGAAAATTATCCATATTTTTCCAAAAATGCTTTTGACAGTTTTGAACAATTTGATAAAGAAAAGGTTTTTAAAAAAATGTTGGCAACACTTGTAGCAGCTAAATAGTATATGACCGACCTAAAAAAAACACAAACCAATTATCCTAAGTTTTTTCCATCTGGAAAAAGTTTATTTACGGCCATGCTTGCACTTATTCTACTTTACAGCATTCAATTTTTGTGGCATATTGGTGATGATTTTTTTCAGACAAATTACAATTGGAACAAAAAAGAAATAATTAAAAAAATCGCAGCGGTTAAGATTGATACTTTTTCATATAATTTTTTACGATTACAAACAAAAAATAATTACAATCCTGATAATCGACATACCTACGAAGTAATCGATCAAGCGAATAGGTACTATTTTCGGTATGAATTCAGCACCATAAACCAAGAAAAAATAAGTTTTTATGGACTGGAATGGCTGGCTGGAAAACCCGATTTTCTGAGCGCTTCCGCCAAGATAAACGAAGTGGATATCCCGCTCATCCAAAACAACAAAATAACCGCTATTACATTAGGCGACGAGTGGATTTGCACCAACGATTCAAAATATTTCAGACGACATATTGCCCACCAAATTCCGATAAATTTTTTGGGAACAGACCACGATGTATTCAATTATCCTTTTGAAGGCAAACCCTATTTTAGTACGGATGATATTATTTCAAAACTAAAAAAACTTCCACCAACAGACAATCTTATAATGTATTTTGATGGAAATTGGGCGAAAGAAAATCCCGATAAATTAGTAGAAAATATTAAACGAATTACTGAGATATTGTCACAAAAACAATTTAAGCACATTTATTGGATAACTTTGCCAAATACTGACAATCAAATCCTTAATACCAATAACCAACTAATTAACAAACATCTGACGCAAGCCAATTCAGATAAAATTAAAATTATAAATACAACAAAAATTTTGCAACCCATTGCGACCAATCAATTACAAGATCATTGGCATCTCAACAAATCCGGTTATGAAAAATTAGGCGAATATATTGCAAATCAAATTAAGATTAATGACTAAAGAATTACTCAAAAATAACAAAACACAGATATTTTATTGGCTGTTGGCAATGCTTGGCATCAGCTTGGCTTTTCCCGACTATAGTTTAACCTCAAAAACTTTAGGATTACTTGTTATTTTTTGGCTTTTTTACAATTCTTTAAGTCAGAAAATAAACTACCTCAAACAAAACAAATGGGCTTTTTTAGCAGTGAGTATTACATTTTTTTTAGCTTTGATTGGCAGTTTATACACCGACGCCTATGCCGAGGCGCTCATCGAGCTAAAACATACAATTTTGCTCTTTGTAATTCCCTTGATTATTTTTTCAACCGACATACATCGTAAAACAGCTATTTTTGTATTGCAATATTTTAGTTATGCGGTGGTTCTTACCGCTATTTTTTCTTTGATAAAAGGATGGTATTTCAAGGCAAATTACCTTGGCGACTATTTATATTACGACAAATTCGGAATACTCATTCAAAAACACACCACCTACTTTGCCCTCTTTGTTGTGTTGGCTTTATTATTTTATTTGTACGATTTTCTCAAATTACATCAACATAAGTTTATAAACATTATTGCCAGCATTTTCCTTATCTATATTCTCTATATTTTGAGCAACCGCATTAGCTTAGTGGCTTTGGGTATTGGTGGCATTATTTTAAGTTTGGCTTATAGCAAAGGCAAACAAAAATGGCTCGTAATTGTAGCCTTTCCACTCCTTGCCTACTTCCTTTTTACGAGTCCGCATTTTGTCAAAAGATTTCAACCAGATATTATTCACAAACAACAAGTCAACGATTTAAAAATAAGGCAATTACATTGGAAATCTGTGCTTGAAACCATTTTACACAAACACCAAATTATTGGCGGCGGAACAGGAGGCAATCGCCATTATTTATATAAACGATATAAACATTATGGTCTAACTGCCGCTTATGAAGAAAAATATAATGCCCATAATCAATTTTTGGAAACCGCTTTAAATTTTGGCTGGATAGGTCTTACGCTGTTTATGTCTTCCTTAATTTATATATTATGGATTTTTTATCGAAAAAAAGATTTTCTAGCCCTAAGCATTTTATCTACATTACTTGTTTTTATGTTGACCGAATCTATTTTGCAAAGACAAAGTGGATTGGTCATATATGCTTTATTTATAAGTCTTTTTTTATATAAAAATTTGATAAAAGCTAAAACAGAAAATAAGTAAAAACGTATTATTTAATAAATAAACATTTGAATTTTTTTGGAAGAAAATTATAACAATTCCAATAATTTCATTTTCTTTTCGTGATATTCCGCTTCTGTAATCAAAGCCATTTCAAATAATTTTTTAAGTTTTCTGAACCTATCAAACATATCGGCTGCCTGACGTGATACTACTTGCTTATCTTCAACTAGCGCTTCTACGGCAGTGGCTTCATATTTAATTGCCTCAACAGCTTTGTCATCCACTTGCTTGCTTTCCAAGGACATTTTACAACCAAATTCATTCTTAAAAAAATCGTCTAATTCATCTGCTTTTAACACCAAATCCATTAAATATTTTTTAATTTCAACCTTGCGTCCAGAATAAATATCCGACAGATGCGTACGATACGAAATAAAAATTTTGTTTTTAAAAATTGCCAATTGATACGGCGGAATGGGATTAGAATTAATATAGGTCAGCAAATCATCCAAATTAGCTTTTGGCAATTGATTTAAAGGCGAAATTGCATATAAATAATTATTGTCGTTCATCGTAAAAATCCTTACCAATGCCGAGCCTTGATGAAATTCCCAATAATCGCGACCGGCACGACACAATACTGGATTTTGACCAATCTCTTGCAAAGCATCTTCTGTAAATACAGCAAAATGAGATTTTTCAAACTCTTCAAATACTGCCGGATTAATATTGGCGCCACAATGCGGACAAAATTCTGTTTCCGCTTCGATATAATTATCACACGAATTACATTTTAACCGGTATTGATCATCGGTGAATTTGTAATCGTTTATTTCTTTGATAACATCGGTAAATTTAATCCCAAAACCCACATTATCAGCTTTGGTAAATTTTGAAGTTGTAACCGCCACCAAACAACCATCTTTATCGAGCATTGGACCACCAGAATTACCGGGATTTACCGCAGCATCGGTCTGGACATATTCCCTACCATTCATCGGCTGACTAACCGATGAAATAATCCCTTCGGTTACCGTAAAAGGCATCCCAAATGGAAAACCGTTGATATAGACTTTTTGCATATTTTCTACTTGCTTGGCATCGTCAAGCTTAATAATTCCGGGTTTTGACTCCAAAGCTTTTACCTGCAAAAAAGCCAAATCCACATCGGGATTCACCATCACAACATTTGCCAAATAGCGATTCATCTTATGATCTTCCACCGCTACGGTTTTACTACCTTCAACAACGTGATAATTGGTAATCATAAAATCGTGTCCGGCAACTTTAAATCCGGTACCGCTACCACCGGCAGTAATTATTTTATATATCGATTTTTTTATGTCTTTCATCTTATTAGTATTTGTACTTTTTAATTGTCAAGCTAACATTTTTTATTTCAATTAAACAATTTTGAAAAGAAACCCTTGTCGTTTTTCTTTTCTTTCTTTTCGTCTTCTTTATTAATTTCAGCTTTATACATTGCATAAAATAATTCTATGAGCTTAGGTGCTGCTTCCTCGGGTTCCAATCCTGAAACATCTTCCAAAACCTTATAAATACTTTGCTTATAACTATCTTCCAAATTATAATCATATATCAATCGTAAGAATAAATATTGCAAGAAAAAAGACAAATTGAAATATTTTTCATTCTTTTCGTCATCTTGAACCACTTCCAAATTGTTTTTCAATCTATCGGTTATAATTTGCGCATTACTACGGTAACGAAGCGAAATAAACTGCTCGGCGTGATACACATTTTTCATTATTTCTTCCTTAGATTTATCCAAAAGTTTTTTCATGAAATTTGTAGCCTTATCTACTCTGTGTTTAAAATCAATGTCACTATTGGTCAACAGTGAAATAATATAAATTAAATCAGAACGCAACTTACCATGTACGTAAGGCATATTGGAAATTTTTAGAAACGAAATAACCAAAATATCCCAGATATAACCATCCCAACGCTTCTCTTTATATAAGGCTGAAAAATTTTTATAATCCTCAAAAACATCTGAAATCTGTTGCCATACTGCTTCATTTTCCTCTTGGGTCAATTCTTTATAAATTGGCTTTTTTATAAACTGCGCTTTATATTTTTCAATAAATTCATCGTCGTATTTATCGGCATATAAGGCAACATTTTTCAAAATATCATACACTTTATTGGGCTGTGCCAAGTCAATAGGCATTTGATATTCAAAACAAAGTTTATTGCCTTTTAAATGAATTTGCTCTAACTGTAAAGGCGAAAAATTGACTTCGGCAACCCGACGCAACAAAGCCACCTTGTTAGTATTATCTGTTATCTGTAAAAAAGGTGCTTTTATGCTAAACAACTCGTCTGTAACCCTAACTTGGATTTCTGCCGAACCTTGCATTTTTACAATTTCAATATCAGCTACTTCGTCTTTGTCTTTTAACAAATCAGGATTAAAATAATCAATCATATTCCGAATAGATACTTTATACTGTTTTTCATCAAAAGCATCGACAGCATTGTCCCAATAATCAATCACACTAATAGGATCTTCAATTTTGGCAATTGGACGCACGTATTTTGGTATTACATTTTCCATAAAAATATTTTTCGTTGGTAAAGATAGAAATAATTATGGAAAAATTTCTTTTTATAACAATCTGTTTTAACCATTATTAATTTAACTAAAAAACACAACTTTCAAAGTCATATTTTTAACTATAACAAGAAATCATTTCACTCTAAACAAACCATACTTAAGAATCACGTATAAAGCGTGTAAACCATCTTTCCAATTTATTTTTTTACCTTCTTCATAAGTTCTACCATAATACGAAATCCCTACTTCATAAATGCGAATTTTGGGTATTCTGGCAATTTTTGCAGTTACTTCGGGTTCAAAACCGAAGCGTTTTTCGTACAAGTGCAAAGATTTAATAATTTTTGCATCAAAAAGCTTGTAACAAGTTTCCATATCGCTCAAGTTCAAATTGGTAAACATATTGGACAATCCCGTCAACCATCTGTTGCCGATACTGTGCCAATAAAACAATATACGATGCGGATTGCCACCCATAAAACGCGAACCATAAACGACATCTGCAAATCCGTCGATTATCGGCTGTAACAATAAATTATATTCTTGTGGATCATATTCTAAATCAGCATCTTGAATAAGGATATAATCACCAGTAGCCATCTGTATTCCACTGTGTATGGCAGCGCCTTTTCCTTGATTCTTTTCTTGTTTAAAATACCGAATGTCCAATGGTGATGCTATCATATAATTTTTAACCACATTTGCCGTTTGGTCAGAAGAAGCGTCATCAATAATTAGCAATTCTTTTTGTATATCATTGGGCAAAATAACAGCAGCTATTTTGTCTAAAATTAAATGTATGGTTTTGGCTTCATTATAAGCAGGAATGATAATGGAAAGTTTTTTCGCCATTTATAAGAATTTTAAACAAATATACATTATTTTTTGCTACTTTTTTTACGCACTTTTATCTATTATTGCTTTTGGTATTTGTGAATCTACGGATTTACATCGATAAGTAAAGAAACTAAAAATTTAAAAATAATTTCATACTTTCGTAAAAAAATATTTTGGAACAAAAAATCAAACTTTTTGATACTTTTATCGACAACCTCAGCGTTAAAGAAAGCATTGCATTTGTAAAAAAAACGATTAAAAACAAAGTTCAAATCCACGAACAAGGTGTCAATGCTTATAAAATTGTAGCGATGCAATCAGATGTCGATTTGCGCAAAAGTGTACAACAAGCAGATTTAATTCAAGCGGACGGACAAGCGGTTATATGGGCAAGCAAAATTCTAAAAAAACCTTTAAAAGAACGCATTGCTGGTATTGATTTGATGCAAGACTTGGTCAAAATGGCTTTTAAAAACAACTACAAAATATTTTTTTTTGGCGCTCGCGAAGAAGTCGTTAAAAAAGTAGTAGAAACTTATACTAAAAAATATAATGCTGATCTTATTGCCGGTTACAGAAATGGTTATTTTAACAAAGATGACGAATCCAAAATTGCCAGGCAAATAGCTGATAGTCAAGCACAATTACTCTTTGTAGGCATTAGCTCTCCGACACAAGAATTTTTCTTGGATCATTACAGAAATATGTTTCCAAACGTATATTTTATGATGGGCGTTGGTGGCAGTTTTGATGTTATCGCAGGCAAGGTAAAACGCGCCCCGAGATGGATGCAAAAATCCGGTTTGGAATGGTTTTACCGCTTTTTACAAGAACCCGGTCGTATGTGGAAACGCTACTTGGTCACCAACAGCAAATTTATTTGGATGGTATTTAAAAAACGTATAACAGGTTGCAAATCTTAACCTAGGCTTACACAAATCTTTTTAACACACTTGTAATATTAGTCCAATAGGCACCACCAAACAAATTGGCATGCACCAATAAGGGATATAATTGTGCTATTGCCACACGTTCTTGCCAATTGTCTTCTAAAGGAAATAAATCTTGATAAATCTCAAATATTCTGTCATCAAAACCACCAAACAAACGCATCATTGCCAAATCCATTTCGCGGTGTCCATAATAAATTGCTGGGTCAAACACCACTGCATTTCCTTGTAAATTATAAAAATAATTGCCTTTCCATAAATCACCGTGAAGCAATGCAGGTGGTTCTTTTGGAAAAATATCTGATAATTTTGGATACAACTTATCAAAGGATGCCAATATGCCTGTTGGAATTTTTGATTGTTGCCCGGCTATTTTCAATTGAAACTGCAGACGATTTATGATATAAAAATCACTCCAATCTTTTTGAGGGGTATTTTTTTGAGGCAATTCACCTATAAAATTATCAAAATCCAAACCAAAATCTTTTTGTGTGGTTTGATGTAATTTAATCAAATTTTGTACAAAGTTTTCAATATTTTTAGTGTCATGCAGTGGCAAAATAAAATCCATCAATAAATAACTTTGTGATTCAAAAACACCTGTTTGATAAATATTTGGAACGATAAAAGAATCAGTGTCTGCAAGTATTTTTAAGGATGCCGCCTCCGTTTCAAACATTTTTAGCTTATCTTTTTGATTTATCTTGATGAAATAATCGGAATCCGTCATAGCCAATCTGTAGGTTTGATTGACATTGCCGCCGTATATTTTTTCGTAAGCCCTTAATTTTGAAGACTTTTGCTCAATCTTAGTGCAGACCGCTTCAAGATGCTGAATAAATTCTGTGTGTAACATACAATTTTACGCAAGGTTTAATCCGCAAATATATGATTATACAAGCTTTTGAACAACAAAAAATAGCTTTGTTAATAAAATGTTGAAAACATATCAATAATTTTTTTTCAAAACTTCAAGAATTAATAATATTTATACTATATTCGCAGACAACAACAACTAACACAATTATGAATTTCACAACAATTATTAGCATACTTATGCTAAGCTTTTTTTTGCAATTTCAATTGGGCAATAATATTTTTGCAAATCAGACAAGACATTCAGATAATGTTTTAAATCTAAAAAAGACCCCTCCAAATTTTATCAGCTTATTACAAATAGAAAATTACGGTTTATTAAAAAAAGCACAAGCTTTTCCACTTGCTGTAAATGACTATTTAAATATTGATTTATCTGAATATGGTGATTATGAAATATATCTTTTCGATATAAATGGACAAAAAATTCTCAAAAGAAAGATTCACAACGATATACAATCCAGTTTTGATTTAAACAATTTACGAAGTGGCGCCTATATTTTATATATTATTGACAGAATCCACAAACAAGCTACAAACTTTAGCATCAAAAAAGACTAAGTTTTATAAAAATTAAAAAAATATTAAAAAAACAGGGTTTTTCCTCTTGACATGGTGTTTGTAATCAAGTACCTTTGTACTCATAAATAGCTGATTTATTAGCAACAACAACAACAACAACCATGAAAAGATTTTTACTTATACTCGGCTTGATGAGCACTTGCTTGCTACATTCTCAAGAACAACCCAAGAATACTACAGCATCAGATATTATCTCAAATAATACCAGTAAAGTTTTAAAAACAAAAGACTTTAAAACACTCCTACAAGTATCGACCTTTCCCAATCCAATTGTTAAAGAAATGACCATTGATTTTTCAGATTATGGCAATTATGAAGTTTTTCTTTATGATTTAAATGGAAAAGTGATTTGCAAAAGAAATATAAATGATGACATCCAAAGCTCCTTTGACTTAACCAATCTTAAATCCGGTATTTATACAATAATTGTAATTGACCGAGAACATGAGAAAATGGCGCATTTGAGGATTCAAAAAGAATAACAATCCAAAAGCGCCCCCTTCAAATTGAAGGGGGCGCTTTTGAATATAAAATACAATTATTTATTATTTTTTCTTTGCACACAGTTCTTGTGCCAATAAAATAGCATTGTACAAATTCACCATTTTACCCGATTTACTTAGCGTATCAAATTTCACTAATTCAGGTTTTCCGGTATAATCATCTTCCTGTGGTTTGATCACCAAAGTTTGAGGTGACAAGCCTGAATCCATCAAAATATGCTTAACTTCAGAAGCGCTTAATTTAGGAAAACGACTTCTAATAACAGCAGCTACTCCGGCAACATCAGGTGCAGCCATTGAAGTTCCTTGTAAAAATTTGAATTTACCAAAAGGAACAGTCGCATAAATTTTCATTCCGGGGGAGAAAATATCTACGGTTTCTTTTCCATAATTACTAAAAGATGCAACCATATCTGCACCGTAGTCAGGACCAATAGCGCCAATGGTAATGAAATTATCTGAAATTTCTTTTCCTTTTATATCACCATCATTAGGATAACTCATTTTTTCGCCAAAAGCATCCATATCTTTGCCATCATTACCAGCTGCATTTACAATTAACACATCGTGATCAGCGGCATATTTAATAGCACTCCAAACCCATTCTTTGTGTGGCGAATAATATTTACCAAAACTACAATTAATTACTTTGGCACCATTATCAACAGCATACCTAAATGCCAAGGCAATATCTTTGTCATACTCATCGCCATCAGGAACGGCTCTTAGAGACATAATTTTTACATGATCAGCAACACCGTTACCACCAATGCCATTGTTTCTTACTTGACCGATAATTCCACCTACATGTGTCGCGTGTAACTCATCTTCTTTTGGCGGAATAACATTTCCATTTCCATAATTTCTATCGTTAAAATTATCAGGATCATCTCCTTGAACGCGTCCATCAAAATCAACATTTAAATTATATTTAACCTGTCCATCAACATAGTTTTTAAAGCTTTTGAGCGCTTCCATATTCAAACCTTGTAAATACATTTGTTTGGCTTGTTTTACCTTAACATCATCAGATACCAAAGCTTTAACCGCTTCTTTGGTCAATTTATCTGTTTTTAAAGCTTCTTTTAAAGTTTTTTCACCGTTTTGTGCCATATTTGACAAATAACTATATCGTTTTTCAAGCGATTTTACATGTTTTAATTTTTTTGCTAAATCTTTTTCAGCACGTTGGTATAGTTGAAACATTTCTCTTTCTTCAGGAATGATGTCAGCGACGGTTTTATCTTTCCATTGGCCACGATATTTGGTAACAATTCTAGTCAACTCCAATTGTTCCGGACCTGCCATTTTTCCATCTTTAGCACCAAGAAAGTTCCACCCGTGAATATCATCTACGTATCCGTTGTTATCATCATCAATGCCATTATTTGGTATTTCTTTGTTATTAATCCATATAACCGGTTTCAAATCGGGATGATTGATATCCATACCGGCATCAACGACAGCTACAATAACGTTGGTCGCAGGTAAATCTTTTAACAATTCTTTATATGCTTTTTCGGTGCTCATACCAGGCATATAACTATCAAATGGATTGGTGTGTTGCCAATTGATTAAACCATCACCATCATAAACTGTGGCAAAATGTTGTGGCAAAGCATCTGGTTTTTTTGCGGTTTCTTGCGTAGTTGTTGTTACATTTTCGACAGGTTTTTTTGTCGTTCCACAGCTTGCCAACATCAATCCGGCAGCCATAGATAATCCCAAAAATCTTAACTTATTCATATTTATCTTTTTTTATTAATTAAAAATTTCCTCAAATTTATAAATTTTATCCAAACGAACACCTTTTTCGGTGTGTTTTAGTGTACATATTTCATTATGCGCATCGTGTTCAAGCATTAAATACCATTTTTCGTCTGCTGCTTGTGTAAAAAATCTTTGTCTTTCTTCAATAGTTAACAAGGGTCTGGTATCATATCCCATCACATACGGCAAGGGAATATGCCCGACCGTCGGCAACAAATCTGCCATAAAAACAAGCTTCTTGCCTTTATAATTAATCATTGGTAACATTTGTTTTTCGGTGTGTCCATCTACAAACAACACGTCAAAATCTAAATTTTTGTGATAACCAACACTTCCCTTGTTAGGGGTATCGACAAAATGCAGTTGCCCACTTTCTTGTATAGGAAGAATATTTTCTTTTAAAAAACTGGCTTTTTCTCGTGCATTGGGTTTGGTTGCCCAATTCCAATGTTTGTCATTAGACCAGAATTTAGCATGCTTAAATGCCGGTTCGTAAAAACCTTTTTTGTTTTGTTTGATAGAACCACCACAATGGTCAAAATGTAAATGGGTCATAAAAACATCGGTGATGTCATCTCTATGAAAACCAAGTGTTTTTAAACGGTCGTCAAACATACTTGTATTACTTGGTTTGTAATAACTAAAAAACTTTTCAGACTGCTTGTCGCCCATTCCGGTATCGACCAATATCAATTTATTCCCGTCTTCAACCAACAAACTTCGTGTGGTCATCTCAATTAGGTTGTTTTCGTCAGCCGGATTGGTGCGCTGCCAAATAACTTTGGGCACTACGCCAAACATAGCACCGCCATCTAATTTAAAATCCTGATGTCTTATTGTGTAAAGTTTCATTTTGCTTTTTTATTATTGATTGTCAATATTTTACGTGTAAATCAAATTATTTTGACAAAAAATCTTTTACAATTTTATACACTTCTTTTTTTGCCGTATCCAAGTCGTCGTTATAAATAATGACATCAAAATCTTTGGCATAGGTTAATTCTTCGGCTGCCTTTGCTACGCGCATTCCAATTTTTTCGGAGGATTCAGTTTGTCGTTGTTCCAATCGTTTTTTAAGTTCATCGATAGATGGCGGTTGTACAAACACCGCCAAACTATTGTCAGGATACTGTTTTTTTATGTTGCGTCCGCCTTTAACATCGATATCAAAAATTACGTTTTTCCCTTCATTTAACAATTTATCTACCTCAGATTTTAGCGTACCATAGTAATTGTCTTTATATACTTCTTCCCATTCTACAAAGGCATTATTGTCAATTTTCTCTTTAAATTCAGAAGGTCTTATAAAAAAATAATCGGTGGCATTTGTCTCGCCACAACGCTTTTGGCGCGAGGTTGCAGATATTGAAAATGCTAAATTAAAATCCGGATAATTAAGCAAATGTCGCACAAGTGTGGTTTTGCCACTTCCCGATGGTGCAGAAAAAATAATCAATTTTCCTTTCTTCATATACAATTTCCTTTAGTGCTCAAATATACATTAATTATTTTAGATTTTTGAGATGAAAAAATTGGGCAAATCGGGGCAAACGCATATTTTAATTTTTAAAAACAAAACTTAAGACCATTGCAAAACAATAAAGAAAATTAAATAAAGGCAATTCTTTGCCCAGCTTATTAGTTATCAAAGCATTAAATTATTTATCAATTTAAAAAATCATTTTATTCTAAAATGTAAAGTATTGGTTACTGGGTAATATGTTTGGATAAAGATGGTGAATTGTTATGGCAAAAAAGTTTTGGTGGTAAATATAGTGATGTGCTTAAACAATCAGTAGCCTTAGCCGATGGTCGTTTTATTTTGGCAGGCAACTCCAATTCGCCTGTAAGTGGCAATAAAAATATAGAAAATAAAGGAAAAAGTGATTGGTGGATTATAAAAGTAGATCACGATGGAAAGTTGATTTGGCAAAAAAGCTTTGGCGATGATGCCGATGATAAATTGACAACGATGATACTTACCAAAGATCACAACATATTATTAGGCGGAAGCCATACATATATCGACAAAACGAGCAAACAAAACAAAGCGGATATCGTACTAAGAAAAATTGATACAAATGGTCAATTGCTGTGGCAAGAAACCTATGATAATAACGGGGATGATTTCTTAACCAATTTACTTGAAAATAAGGATGGCAGTTTGATTTTGGGTGCTTATTCAGCTTCACATTCCGGCAATAAAATGTTAAAAGGAAAAGCCAAAGAAGATTTTTTGATGATTAAAACCAATTCAAATGGCGAAGAAAAATGGCGAAGAAATATTGGAGGCATCAAAAAAGAAGTTTTACAAAAAATTATCTCAACGAGAGATGATGGTTATGTTTTAATGGGAAGCAGTATATCAAAAGGAAAAATTGGAGATAAAAATTCGGACTTTTTAATTGTAAAAATTGCTGACAAAGATAAACCTAAACACCTAAAATTACCTTTAGAAGCGGTGCCTAATCCTGCTGTTGTTTACACGCAAGCAGTTATTGGCAAAAGCTATAAAGAAGGTAAAATAGAAATGTATGATATGAATGGAAAATTATTGTTTGCACAAGAATTAAAGGGCAGTCGTATTGTTCCAATTCCGGTTACACAATATCCCGATGGTGTATATATCATTAGCGTTTGGGCTGATGAAATGCAAAATAGTGTAAAATTTATTAGGGCAAAGCATTAATTATGCTCGGCTATTAAATTATTAAAAATTGAAAAATTGAAAAATCGATATGTTGAACTACCATAATATCAACAAATTTTAAAAATATAGGCAAATGAGATCATATTTTACGTTATTAATTATATTTATATTTTTTGAAACAGGATTTTCCCAGAATAATACAGAAAATTGGGTAAAAACGGCTACTTATAAAAAAGCCGTTACACAACCTGATGCTGTGCCCGATAAGGCACATATTGAAGTAAATTATTTTGATGGATTAGGACGGCCTATTCAAAATATAAAACATACAGAAGCTGCCAATAATGGTGATATTATTACACATATTGCTTATGATTCTTTAGGCAGACAAACCAAGGAATACTTACCTTATGTAAGAAATGCTGCCAGTTTGGACATAGACGATTTTGCCGAAAATAATGTGTTAGATTTTTATCAACAAGCAAGTGGAATTACGCATACACAAGTGCCGTATAGTGAAAAACTATTGGAAAATTCGCCTTTAAATCGTGTGCTAAAACAAGCAGCACCGGGCGAAACTTGGCAAATGGGAAGTGGACATGAAGTAAAATTTGACTATAAAACCAATGATGCTGATGAAGTACGGATGCCCAAAGTACAGATATCTTATGATGAAACTTTGGATATTTTTCAGACAAATTTGATCGAATGGCAAACATACTATGAAGCCAATAGTTTGTATAAATCTATTACGATAGATGAAAATAATGATAGCAATGGCGCCAAAACCATTGAATATAAAGATAAGTTAGGAAAAATTGTTTTAAAAAGAATAATTGATAAACAAAATAATATTTTTGATACTTATTATGTTTATGATATGTATGGCAGTTTAACCTATGTATTGCCCCCAAAAGCATCAAAATATCTTGCTATATCTCAAGATATACTCGATAATTTATGTTATCAGTATATGTATAACAGACGCAATTTAGTGGTTGCTAAAAAAATACCGGGCAAGCGATGGGAATATATGGCTTATGACAAATTAGACAGAATAAGAGCCGTAGGACCTGCCAAATCACCTTTTAGCGATATACAAACAGATGGCTGGTTAATGACAAAATATGACGTTTTTGATCGCCCCGTTACAAGCATTTGGCATCCTGAACCCGTTAGTATTTCTACCAGAATTGATATTGAAGCTTATGTAAATACATCCACCATAGCACTTTCTGAAACAAGATTACAAAACGGTCAAACTTCTACACAAAATGGCATAATGTTTTCTTATACTTCAGATTCATATCCCTTAAATAACTATTTTACGTTAAGCATTAACTACTACGATGACTATGATTACCGTGTAAATGATTATTTTAACAACCAAGCACCACAAATACCGACTACGCTAACTGGTGCAAGTGTACGCACCAATTGTAAAACCCTAGCCACAGGCACATGGACACGTATTTTGGAAAACAGCACGCAACACAAAGGTATTTTTAGCTACCTTATTTATAAAAATGACCACCTAAATAGTCCTATAAAAACCATTATGCACTACCCCAATGGCGGTATGACAACAAGCGAAATGCAAGTAGATTTTGAAGGCAAAGTAATGGAAACACATAACCAACACCAAAAAGACCAAAATAGTTTTGTGCTCGACACACACGAAGCGTTTAGCTACACACCACAAGGACGATTATGGCAAACAGAAGAAAAAATTAATAGTCAAAATTTTGAAAATATAGCCCTTAACACGTACAATATTTTAGGACAATTAGAAAGCAAAAAAGTAGGTAGAGAAGCCAATAATCCCCTACAAACAGTAGATTATTTATACAATATACGCGGTTGGCTTACCCACATTAACGATATTAATCAAGCCAGCTTAGGCGACGATTTATTTGCTTTTCAGATAAAATATAACGACGCTACTACCGGCATCCCTTTATATAACGGAAATATAAGCGAAACCTCTTGGAGAACTGCCTCAGATGATGATATACGCAACTATAATTACCAATACGACGACTTAAACCGATTGACCAGAGCCAATTATTTAAATATATCGCGCAATATCAGAAGCACTTATGACGTTGCTATATCTTATGACCTCAATGGGAATATTGAAAATTTGCAACGCAATGGTGGATTTGAAAATCCAAGCACTGCCCCACAAATAGACAATTTAACATACAGCTATGCCAATCAAAGCAACCAATTAAAAAAAGTTGTAGATTTGACAAATGACGCACAAGGTTTTAACTATGCCAATTCGGGTAGTAGCAACGATTATAATTACGACCTTGACGGCAATATGATTGAAGACAAAAACAAACAGATAGAAAACATCACCTACAACCACATGAACCTACCCACGCACATACAATTTGCCAACAACCGCAGTATTGCTTATAAATATGATGCAGGAGGTNTAAAATTGCAAAAAACAGTGGACTACGGCAACCAACAAGTGGTAACGGATTATATGAGCGGATTTCAATATGAAGCTAACAAACTNTTGTTTTTTCCTACGGCAGAGGGCTTATATAAAAGCCATTTATAAAGATGGCAGCACGGCGCCGAATGCTTACCAATACATCTACAACTATACCGATCATCTCGGCAATATAAGACTGTCATATACGCTTGATGAAAGCACAAACCAAATAAAAACTTTGGAAGAGAATCATTATTATCCTTTTGGTTTACGCCAAAACTATTACAACATAGAAAAAAATAAAGTAGCTTTCAAAAGCAATTCAACCAACGAAAAAGAAATAAAACAAACCGTGATTAAAGCGTATAAGTATAAATATAATAATAAAGAACTGCAAGATGAGTTGGATTTGGATTGGTATGACTACGGAGCAAGAAGATATGATGCTTCTTTAGGTCGTTGGATGAGTACAGACCCTTTAGCGGATAAATATTATAAATTCAGTCCTTACGTTTATGTTGGAAATAGCCCAACAATAGCCGTAGACCCTGATGGAAAGAGAATTCTTTTTGTAAATGGTTATTGGAATAGTTGGATTGGAGGAATAATAGGTTCAAGTAGTCCAGGTAAAAAATATTGGGGAAGTGGATTTACAGGTGCTGCTCAAAGATTTTTTGGTGATTATTCATCTGTTTCTGATTCTAATTACATTGATGGTTCTTCATATTTTGGAGGAGATTCAAGTGGTGGTGGTAGAGAAAAAGATGGTTATGCATATGCCAAAGAAAACTATACTACATTAATAGACGGTTTAGGAGAAGATGAAACTTTTAAGCTTGTAACTCATAGTGAAGGAGGTGCTTATGGAGCAGGTGTCGCAAGATATTTAATTGAGAAAGGACATACTGTGGAAAGTATTGTACATTTATCTACAGATGAAGGAGATGAATTTGAAACACCTAATGGTCCAGACACTTACCAATTAGGTTATGGTGGAGATTGGGTAACTGGCAATAAAGAAATAAGTAAAGGAGTTGATGTTTTTGGTATAGTTGACAAATATGAAAAGAAATCAGATAAACGTAAATATGCTCACGGTTCTACCAAAGGGTCATCTGTATTTAAGGCAGTTAAAGCATTATTGAAATTAGCATCAGAAGGTGCTACAGGCATTAATGTTACTGAAACAAAAAGCGGAGTTAAATTTGAAATCATAAGAGATAATAATAACGAAGATGAACAGAATTAGTAAAAACACTCATTTAGCAGTTAATATTCTAATAATATTACTGGGTGCTTATTCCTTGTATTTTATGTCCAATTTTTGGATTGGTAGTGAAGAACAGCACAAAGAGCTTATTAATAACTCGGGAGTATCCTTTTTCTTTAAAAAGTTTGCTTTTAATTTAGTTCTAATTGGACTTATAATAGGCTTTATGGCAATAGTCAATAAAACGCTTAAAAATGAAGTTATGAAAAAAACTTTGTTATACAGTATAATATTATTGATTGTAATATCAGTAGTTACAATTTACTTTTCAACGAGATAATAATAATATCTATAATAATGGTAATGGTACAAATTAGTTGATAGCCTAAAAATTAAAAATAAAACACAAAAAAACAGCAAGTTAAAAATACCATATAGTTTAAAAAAGATGTACAAATAGTACATCTTTTTGAGTAATAAAAATTAGGTTTCAAGTTTAAAGTTTTTCTCTGCTACGCCCAAAGCACTTTTAAAACAAGTTGTCCCTTATATGGGAAATACTAACGAATGAAGGACTTACAAAGAGTTACTAAAATTAGGTGGTTTTTTTTTAAAATAGAATTGTAAAAACTAAAGGAGAAATTTACTTTATGTAGTTTCTCTTTTTAATTTGGTTAAGATTTAACTTTTATCGGCATACATTACAGGTGTTTTGTTTGTTTTGGGCAATTCTAATGATTTTTTGTTGTGGGAAAGACACAGTAAATCTACTAAAATTAATTTCTGCTCCATTAAAAGTTTCTAAAGGTGTATTTTCACCAAGATATTTTTGTGGTCTTTCCGTATTATAAATGGGAACAGATTCATTTAGTATTTTTAAAAGATGTGAATCACAAGCAATATTTTTAGGAAATAGAAATTGGTGTTTCATCACTCTATTCAAGGCTTCCACCATAGAATTAGAATAAACAACATCCTTTTGAGCAATAATATGTTTAATTGGGTAAATTACCGAATTAACATAACTAAAAACAGTATTATTTACATTTTCAGAGCCAGCATCGGTTAGAAATTGTAAATTTTGTGGTTTGTGCTTTTCATACGCTTCTTGTAATAAAAATTGTATCGCATTTGCATTACTCGATTTCTCCACACAAAAACCAAGAATAAATTTAGAATAGTGATCCATTAAAAAATGAATGTAATGTTTAACACCATCTGCAGTTCTAAAAATAGTTACATCAGCACACCATAATTCATTAGGGCGTGTTGTTTTAATTGGTTTGTAATCTTCAGACTTTTTTCTTTTAGGTAAGTTTTCAAAACCCAACATATTACAATAATTATAAAAAGTAGATAAACAGCAATGGAGATTTTTATCACGAACCGCTTTAAGATACACGCTTGATTTAGACCAAAATTTATACATTTCATTTTCCATATAAGTTTTAATGGTAACAACTTCTTTAGCCAATAATTGATTAGGAAATTTACGAACACACCATTTAAAATAAGATGCATTGCATTTATGAATCACAATTGATTTATAATTTTGATACGTTGTTCTTGAAATATTAAAAACACGAATGGCATTATTAACACCTTTTACTTTGTAAACAATATCATTAAACACATCACAAAGTTTAAAGTAACTTTCGTTTAATTTTTTTAAATTATTGGTTTGTCCAATACGTTTGTAAAGGTCTAATTCTTTTTTAACGAAATCAGAAATTTCACAGCCAACATATTTTTTAGGATCTTCATAACGCCAACGATTAATATTAGAAGTAGGTATTTGTTCTTTTAATTCAAAAGGCATACTCGAAAGCAACCCCATTCTAACAAAATGCTTTACATTGGTATCATAACTTTTTCTTGATGTATTCAAAATTAGTAATTTAGAGTGCAATAGTATGAAAAATATATTTTTCTATTTTAAAGAATAGTTGTACCTTGATTAAATAAAAAACAGAAATATACAATTATTTGAAAATATTTCACTAACAAAATTGTTAAGCGAGTTCAGATTGTTTCCGTAGTGAAACTTAAAAATTAGTAAAAGTTTCGTAAGCCTAGCTTCGACAATCCCGATAGTCATTGAGGTTTTTATTTTTTTGATAATGCAAATCAAAGATTCACAAACACTAAAATCAAAAAAAAATATATTTATTATTACATTCTCAACCCAAACAATTTATCCTTAAACTACCTATCGAGAATTTATCGTAAAATTTGAAGTGAATGAAGCGTAAAAGCATCTGCTGTTTGAGGACAACT
>JGI24023J19991_10000507_pt1 | contig 30140 bp, 23 predicted proteins | sample Cruoilmetagenom1_FD_19991 | JGI IMG/M metagenome (IMG submission 19991) | reverse complement strand
CATCTGCCTCCCATTTGGTCCTGTTTCTGCGATCAATAACCTCAGGTTTAGACTGAGAACGAACATATTTCAGTGTGGACGGATGCATGAGAAAATCTTTGAATGGACCGATCTCCTTGATCGCATCCACTGAAAGTGTTTCATCATTTACCGGTATTCCACCCAGGAGAAAACGTATCATTCTCGCCACTTCGTTATCAAAAACCAGCTGAGCCGCATCCATGGTTATACCACCTTCCTGCAACCCCAATCCGTAAATTGCGCTGGCACCTACCATCGCCGGAAGAAGTGCAGTCAGGGTTGTCTCATGGCCCGACTGAGCATCTAAAACTTTGCTGTCGCCCTAACCACCTGAAATATAACTCGGTAAATTATAGTAATTAGCCATACCCGCTGTACCAGCAGAAAGCATGGCAGCTTCAGGAGAACCTACTGAGGCCGATCCAAAACGCAGATCCATGGCTGTACTGGAGCTACCGTAAAAGCAGCGGGCACCTTTATTCGCCAGTTGGGCAAGAGTAATACCCGCCAGAACTTCGGAATTATGCCCAACCAGGGTTCCGGCCAGGTGAATTGAGCTGGAACCACCGCTCATAGCCATGGAGAGGATCATGAGAGCCAGTCCCTGGCGAGACCCTTCCATGATCATGTCACAGAATTCATCCGTAAGCCTTAAAGGACTTACCGGACAGGTTCCGACCATAAAGAAAGGACGCTTGCGGAATTCCTCTTCACTGCCTGCCAGCACACAACCCATCTCGACCATCCGCTTAATGTGATAACTACTCACCGGTCCAATATAAAAATGTTTGTCCGTATTGGCAGCGATGGCCTCCCAGTTATGCAGAGGGCTTGCAAGAGGTGGCGCATCACTGGACACCATGGCTCTGTGGTGAAAATCAACTTGATCAAGATAATCTGTGATTTTCACGACGTCGGCCAGATCCTGCTTTGTCGGATCCCGCGGTTTCTCACTATATGGATCACGATAGAGAACTGACTCACCGAAATTGGTAAACCCAACTCTTCTACCTCCAATGACAAAATCATTTTCCGGATCTCTGGCGTGCAGAACAAAGGTGCCGGGGGCAGCATTGATCATGTCTTCGATGAGCCAACCGGGGATACGTACCATGCCGGTTTTTGTATTGACGGTGGCTCCAGCATCACCAAAAAGCTCCAGAGCTTCTTTATGACCTACAAAAATGCCATGATCCCATAGTATTTCCAGGGTGGCATTATGAATCTCGTCATATTCGTCCTGGGTAAACGGAGAAAAACCAAATCCCCCGCTCCCAAGCATTCCGGGACGACTATTTCTTCTCATAGCTCCTCCTAAAATTGATCTTTTATACTGCTTTTACGGATTGTTTCTCAGTAACTATTCAGCATCATAATTCCATGATGCTCCCTTATTTGCAGACTGAGCAAGCTTGGTATACACATTCAAATAACCTTTACCTTTGCTGAATTTAGGTGGCCGCACCCAGTCTGCTCTGCGCCGGTTAAATTCATCTTCACTAACATCTGCGTGCAGGGTGCAATTGGGGATATCAATGGTGACCATATCGCCATCTTCAATTAGGGCGAGTGGTCCACCCTCACAAGCCTCCGGCGTCACATGACCAACGGCACAACCTTTATTGGTGCCGGAATATCGCCCATCGGTAATGATGGCGATCTTTTCCTGCTTGCCAAAGGACCAGAGTTGCCATAAAAATCGCTGCAACAACATCATGCCAAGCCCGCTTTTAGGCCCCATATTACGCACCACGACAATGGTACCGTCGGCAATTTCATCAGCCTGCAGAGCCGCGATAGCATCATCTTCCCAGGGAAAAATCTTAGCCTCCCCGGTGAAGGTGTACATACTTTCGGGAACTCCTGACTTTTTAATCAATGCACCTGTGGGGGAAAGATTGCCGGTTAAAAAAAGAAGGCCACCGTCTTCAGAAAGAGGCTCGTCAAGCTTTTTAATGATTTTACGATCACCGCAAGGAACATCAGCCAGATTTTCCTTAAGGGTTAAACCTGTTACAGTCATTGCATCCAGATGGAGCAGTGGTTCGAGTTCTTTCATAACTGCAGGCAGACCTCCGGCTTCATCCAGATCCTGTATGTAATATTTTTTTGAACCAGATGGACAAACATCGGTAATCAGGGGTACTTTTTTGCTGACCTCATTGAACACATCCGGGCTGATATCAATATCAACTTCGGAAGCGATGGACTGGAGGTGCAGTACTCCATTATTGGAACCACCAACAGCCATAAGCACGGTAACCGCATTGCGAAAAGCATCCAGAGTAAGAATTTGTGAGGGTGTGATTTGCTTTTTAAGAAGATCCATTATCGCCACACCAGCCTCAAAAGCCAGACGAATAAGACGGGAGCCGGCACCCGGTGTTGACATATTACCGGTCAGACACATGCCAAGAGCTTCGGCCATTGCCGACATGGTGTTGGCGGTACCAAAAACCGGACAGGCACCTTGCCCTGCACAACCACGGTCTAATATCGAGGCGAATTGATTCTTAGAATACTCTCCACCCTTGTATTTATTCAGGTGTTTGGAAGCAATATCGAGCGGGTCAACAGGAGTTCCATCACATTTTTCCAGCGTCATATAACCACCGGTTACAAAAATGGATGGCAGATCCAGGCGCGCTGCAGCCATGAGATGACCTGGAATCACGTCATCGCATTGCGGCACAAATACCATGGCGTCAAAGAGATTAGTTCTGGCAACAGTTTCAAGATAGCCCGCCACCAGATCTCTATGGGGCAGATGGTAGTCGTCGTCACCCGCCATAGAGGTACAGACTGAGCTGATTACAAATTCACGGGGGGTTCCACCCGCTGCCCAGATTCCATTCTTAACCGCAGCGACAACCTTATCCAGATGGATAGAAGCCGGGTTTATTTCGCCCCAACTGCTGGCAACTCCGACCTGTGAACGTCGCAGTGCCTCTTTTTCATATCCGATTCCCCTGAGCATCGTCTGTCTTTCTACCAGGGCAAAATCCGGGAGCCTGCTGTCTAATTTTTTCACTTCCTGATCCTTTGATGGCGTCGTAAAAAGTCCGATCTACTTCGTTGTAGGTTTTTATCAGAACTTCAACAGACCATATAGTATTGTTGAAGGCCTGATAAAAACCTACGCCTCGGAGTCTTCGCTAACCTGCATATCGAACTTTTTGACTTACCCATCTTAAACTTCGAATGACCTTATTTTCAAAGCAGCTCTTTATCAGCCGCTGCCACGATGATATCCAGCTCTTTTAAAACCGCATCGTCAAGAGGCGGTACTTCATGGTGTTTCAGGATATGGTCCAGTTTTGCCTGGGCATGATCAATAATATCCTTATAATCTGAACTCCAGGCATCAAATCCCCGCCAGTCAAAGATATCAGTTTGAAATTTATCCTCCCGGCGTAAAAACTCCATGGTATGTTTATCCGCCATGAAATGACCTCTGGGTCCCACTCTGTCAATTGCATCAGCGGCCAGAGTTTCATCATTAATATCTATGCCGGTTGATGCGAATCGTGCATAGGCAAGCATTTCGTTATCCAGCACCAGAGTGAGCGGATTGATAGTATTGAACGAATCCACGGCACCGAAAGCACCTATCTCCTGAACCCCGAGAGCCGCCGCCCACATAAGGCCTGCGGCTCGATCAAAGATATATTGCGGGTACTGGGTGGCTGCGGTGACGGCCAGAGTTTGAGACACAGGGACACCATACAAATCACCCAATTGTTTAAACGCTGCCTGGACCGGGTAGGCATCTGGATTTATGCAATAGGTCCGGCCTGTACGCATATCCATTGTCTGGGGAGATGTATAATACCAGTTGGGTAATCCGGGACACAATGTCTGCAACAGTACCTGGCTACCGAGGAATTCGGCGTTCATCAAATTCAAAATTCCAGCAAAGGTGTAAGGAGCGTTGGCTCCGCTCACTGGCATAAGAGGGACCCGGATAGGCATATTGTATTTACCGTAAATCATTAAGCGCTCGATCTCGTCATGGGGAAAATAAAGCGGCTCAATTACGCAGACCAATCCCGAAGCAAGGGGGCGCTTGCGCAGCTCGGCTTCGCTTCCTGCCACTGCGACCATCATCTCCATTTCATATGCCAGATTTTTTGAATCAATAGTCAGGCAGTAGAGGTGTTTGCGGGTATTTTTAAGGAATGTACGCAGGGTATGTAGGTCATAAGTTGCCAGTGGCAGATCCGATGGACTGAGAGTACCAACAGTATTGAGATTAACAAGGGCATCCGTTACTTTAGCGTACTCAGCACAATCAGCATCGGTAACCATTGCAATCTGCCCGGTCTCAGGACGATATCTTTTAATGGGGCCTCCGGATGTTCTTCCTGTGAGGGGCGTGTCAAGCCCCATAGCAAAGTCAAAACTTTCATCGCGACCGGCACAGATCCATGACGCAGGCGCAAGTTTTAAGCATTTTTCAACCAGTTCTTTTGGAAAGTAGACTCTTTGGGAATTCATATCTACTTCTGCACCGGCATCTCCCAGTTTCTCCAATGCCCCCTGATGCTCAATTAACAGCCCCGTAGTCGCAAGTATTTCAAGTGAAGATTCATGAACCTTTTGGATCTGATCATCGCTGTACATTTTGAAAGAATTCAATTTCCCTCTCCTGTCGCATCCATGCTTAATTAACTAATGCTTTTGCAAGTTTAGTAGCTGAACCTGCATCTGCCGCAAATCCGTCAGCCCCTATTTCATCGGCAAAGGACTGGGTAACCGGAGCACCGCCGATTATAATTTTTATTGAATCTCTAATGCCGCTTTCAGTCAGTGCATCTATTGTCTGTTTCATCATAGGCATGGTGGTCGTAAGCAGTGCGGAAAGGGCCACGATTTCCACCTTATGCTCTTTAGCTGCCCGCACAAAGGTCTCTGGATCCGCATCAACACCAAGGTCTATCACCTCAAATCCTGAACTGCCGAGCATCATCTTAACAAGGTTCTTACCTATGTCATGAAGATCACCTTTTACTGTACCGATAATCACCTTTCTAGGACCATCTATTTCACTTTCCTTAAGCAGCGGTTTGAGCAGTTCAAGGGCTGCACTCATACATTTGGCAGACATCAGTACTTCCGGTATAAACATATCACCGTTTTCCATCTTATCTCCGACTACATCCATCCCTTTAATCAACCCAGTGTTCAAAATTTCTCTGGGATCGCCATTTTCTCTTAAAGCATCTTCAACCAGACCAACGAGTTTTGCTTCATCTGCTTTTATTAACGCATCTGTCATTCCCACCAAATCAGCCATAATCAGAACTCCATCAGAAGATTTTTTATCTGTTTTCCACCGTCTACTTAATCGTTAAACCTATAAACCATAAATACACCAGAGGTAATCTGGTTGTCAACATTTATTTTCATTCCTCCACCACGATCAACACTGGCGCAAACGCGGCATTTGCAGGTCTATACGTATTTTGACTAAAAATATTATCCCTTGACAAACATACTCACATGGGTTTTATTCAACTTAATCGTTTAATCTTTTGTGCTGTTTTAACTCAGACTAACTGAAAAAGAGAAGGAGGCACAGATAAATCAGGGAGAACAAGCAAGCGAAGGTCACTAAGAATCAATAACAACCATTACAAGGAGAAAAAAGGATGACAAAATACAAAAAAGGTACAATCGTCAGCTTGCTGATAATTGCGGGTATTGTTTTCACCTTAGGAAATTCCTGGGCGGCAAGAAAAAACGTGATAATTGCCGAGCAAAGCTGGGCCGGTTCGGCTGCAATCTGTCAGGTTATGAAATATGTGCTTGAAACCAAGCTGGATATTCCTGCCAAAATCACCCAGCTAAACGGTGCTGCAACCTGGGTTGGTATGGATAAGGGTGATGTGGATGTTTTTTCCGATATTTGGGATACTGCTGAAGCTGCAGGAATAGAGAAATACACTAAAGAGAAAAAAAGTTCTGAGATAGTCTTAAGCTATTCCGATGCGCCACAGGGCTGGTATATCCCGAGATATGTTGCAGAGGAGCACGGAATAAAAACTATTGAAGATCTCAGAGGTAAAGAACAACTCTTTGATATTGACGGCAACGGCAAAGGAGATCTTTGGGGTGGACCAACCAGTTGGAAAGTTAATGAAATCACTTCTGTGAAAATTAGAGATTACGGTCTTGATTTCCAAAACCTTGGCGTTGAGCAGTGGGCCTGGCTTGCAACCTTAAAGGGAGCGATACTCAATAAAAAAGCCGTTATTTTCTATTATTGGGAACCTGAGTGGCTTTTTACAGTCTACGACCTGGTTAAAATCGAAGAACCAGCCTATGATCCGGCCAAATTCAAATTTGTACAGAAGAAGCCTGAAGAAAGCAAAATAACCTGTGAAATGGAGCCCAGTGATGTTTTTGTCGGCATAAGTAAAAAAATGGAGAAGCGAAACCCTAAGGCCTACAAATTCTTTAAAAACTGGTCAATTCCTATTGGTGAGGTGAATAATCTTATTGCTATGCTTGCCGATCTTCCCGAAAATCCGGAAATGAGCGGAGAAGATGCTGCGAAAAAATGGGTTGGAGACAACCCAGATATAGTCAATGGATGGCTTAAAAGTATTCAGTAAATTGCATTTTGCCATTGGCCTGATCGGGCCAATGGCATTTTAGTGCCAAATAACCTCATACAAGTGGTCACCTATGGAAGATGAAATAAGTCCAAAAATAAAATGTGAAAATGTATGGAAGGTATTCGGTCCCACAGCAGAAGATATAATAAAAAACTGGGATCAGTATAAGGAGATGAACAAAGTTGAGCGTCTGGCGAAGACGGGTTGCGTGGTCGGGACCAGAGAGGCATCCTTCCAGATCCAGCAAGGCGAAATTTTCTGCCTTATGGGATTGTCCGGCAGTGGTAAATCAACCTTGCTGCGCTGCATCAACCGTCTCCATGAACCAACTGCTGGAAAGGTAATAATTGATGGCCAGGATATAACTGCCCTGTCCGGCCTGGACCTGAGAAAAGTACGTCGGGAAAAAATGGGTATGGTTTTTCAACATTTCGCCCTGCTCCCCCATCGGAGGCTTGTGGCCAATGCCGGCTTTGGCCTGGAGATACAGGGGGTAAGTAAAAAAGAGTGTGAAAAAAAAGCCTATGAAGCCCTGGAACTTGTGGGTCTTAAGGGTTGGGAGAAGAGCTATCCTTTTGAGCTGAGTGGCGGTATGCAGCAGCGCGTAGGTTTGGCACGTGCCCTGGCCACAAATCCGGAAATCCTACTCATGGACGAAGCATTTAGCGCCCTTGATCCCTTGATAAAAAGACAGATGCAGGATGAGTTTGTAAAACTCATCAAAAAGGTTAAAAAAACTATTGTTTTTGTTACCCACGACTTGCATGAGGCACTCAGGATTGCAAACCATATTGCCATCATGAAAGATGGTGCTATTGTTCAGCAGGGGACTCCTTCACAAATTGTCCTCAAACCGGCAAAGGGCTATGTTGAAGAATTTGTACAGGATCTTCCCAAGACAAAGTTTATCACTGCCCAGGATATCATGGACAGTCCCGATGACTGGCTACTGCCCATTGGATCCAGCCTGCAGGAAATTCTTGGCAAGATGAATGAAAAGAATCTCAGGTTTAGTTTTTTAGTCGATGAAAATGGGCAAATCCAGGAAACAGTGGACTATTTCAGTGTCAATTCTTTTGTTGATTCTCATCAATCCGTGGAAGATGTTCCGGAAGGTCAGCTCTCCCCACATTATCAACTGGAAAGTGTTACAAGTGACACTTTTCTCGAATCACTTCTATCCACTGCTGCAAATACCAAGGTTCCCATTGTAGTCAGTGATAAGCAGGGCAAAGTCCAGGGGATTATTTCAAGAGAAACAATATTGAGTTCTCTGCAATCAGCCTAATCCCTGGAATTGGTTATATTATCCCATTGAGGGGTATGAAAACCAGAAATATTTTCTAAGGTATTAAATATTTAAGGAGTTAATCTATGGATTTTCCAATAAGAATACCCGTGGGGAAATGGGTAGAGACCGTTGTTAATTGGATGACAGCGAATTTTTCAACATTTTTTGATTCCGTAAAAGTTGTGATCGAATTTGTGCTGGTTCAGCTGGACACTTTTTTTATTTGGGTCCCCTGGCCAATTGCAATGTTAGGCCTAACTGTAATAGGGTGGCTTGTAGGTGGCCGCCGACTGGCTTTTATTACAGGCGCCTGCCTTTTTTGTCTTGGGAGTCTGGACTTGTGGGAAGTTGGAATGAGCACGCTGGCTCTTGTTACGACTGCCGTGTTCATATCTGTATTACTCGGTCTTCCCATGGGAATTTTTGCCGCCAAGAGCCCGAAATTTGACATTATTCTTAAGCCAATTCTTGACGGCATGCAGACTATCCCAAGTTTTGTCTATCTGATACCCGCTATCATGTTTTTCGGCATCGGAAATGTCCCTGGTATTATTGCCACCGTGGTGTTCGCTGTGCCACCAATGGTCAGATTGACCAGCCTTGGCATCCAGCAGGTAGACAAGGAGGTTGTGGAAGCAGGAATAGCTTTTGGCTGTACCCCGATGCAATTGCTGTTGAAGATCCAGCTGCCTCTTGCAATCCCATCCATCATGACAGGAGTCAACCAGACAGTAATGATGGCACTTTCAATGGTGGTAGTTGCAGCAATGATTGGCGCAGGAGGCTTAGGTTCAAAAATTTTATACAGCATTCAGCGTATCGATCTGGGAGTAGGGATTGAAGCAGGTCTTGGTATCCTGTTTATTGCCATAGTACTAGACCGAATTCTGCAGGGAATAACCAAAAAGCAGCAGGATGCGATCATGCAGCAAAAATAGCTAATCATAATAAAATGGCTGGCAGCTAGTCTGGTAAAAAAACCTTTGGAACCGATGTGGGTCTAAAGGTTTTTTTATTTGCTACAATCAACAAGGAGTCCACCTCGATGGAAATAAATTTGGAAGGCAAAAGGGTTCTGATTACCGCCGGGGCATCTGGCATTTGCCGCACTGTGGCTGAAGTCTTCATTAAAAATGGCGCAAAAGTCCACATCTGTGATTTGGACAATGATGCACTTAATAATTTTAAAGCTCTATCCCCCGCAACAGGTACCAGCCAATGTGACGTTTCAAACCATGAACAGGTATCTAAATTATTTGATGATTGTGACAAAACACTTGGCGGGCTGGATATTTTGATAAACGGTGCAGGAATTGGTGGGCCAGCAGGCACTGTTGATCAGATCGATATTGAAGGCTGGAATCAGACCATCGCAGTTAACCTTAACGGAACATTCTATTGCAGTCGCCTGGCTGTACCCAGAATAAGAGAAGCTGGAGGGGGAAGTATCGTTAATTTTTCTTCAACTGCCGGCTTTCTTGCGTATGCCCTACGCTCTCCATATGCCGCAGCCAAATGGGGAATTATCGGCTTTACTAAAAGCCTGGCGCTGGAACTAGGCAGAGACGGAATCCGTGTCAATGCTATTTGTCCGGGTGTTGTAGAGGGTGAAAGGATGGACAGAGTCATTAAAAGGGAAGCTGTTGCCAGGGGGATCACCGAAAAAGAAGTACGAGATAATTATACCAGGGGCAACGCCCTTAGAACCTTTATCAGCCCGGAAGAAATAGCATCGACAGTACTATTTTTATGCTCCAGACAAGGTAGTAAAATCACTGGACAGGCGCTGGCTGTTGATGGATTTACTGAGTCCAATGAGTAGCACAGCCTGACGTTTATTTGCATCGCAGGCGTGGTTTTACAACTGATTTAGTAAAAAAGTGATATTTATCAAAGGGATACAAATATGACAAGGGAAAGAAAAAATATTGTTATTGTAGGCTCAGGAATGATGGGTCACGGTATTGGACAGGAGTTTGCTACGGCCGGCCACAAGGTAACCTTCCTCGGCCGCACGGAAAGCAAAATAAACAAGGATATCGAAAAAATCGAGCGTAACTTGCTGGAAATGGTCGGCTGGAAACTTATAACCGAGGCCACCTGTTCCGAGGCAATGGAAAACATCCACCTGACAACATCTCTTAAGGAAGCTGCAAAGGATGCAGATCTGGTGATCGAAGCAATTATTGAAGACATTGAAATTAAAAGAGAACTGTTCACCAGGCTCGATGAGGCCTGTCCAGCCCACACAATTCTTGCCACGAACACTTCAACTATTATGCCCAGCCTGCTTGAAGATGCTACCAAAAGGCCGGACAGGTTTGTCGTGGCACACTATTTCAACCCGCCATACCTGATGCCGCTTGTTGAAATTGTACGAGGAAAAGAAACCTCAGATGAAACCGTAGACTTTCTCTTTAATCTCTATACCTCTCTAGGCAAAACCCCCATTGTATGTGAAAAAGAAGCACCCGGATTTATTGTCAACAGGTTGCAGATGGTACTCTGGCGAGAGGCTTTCAATATTGTTCAAAAAGGAATTGCCACCCCGCAGGACGTGGATCTCGCAGTGAAAAAAAGTTTTGGCAGGCGGTTGGGTATTGCCGGGCCGTTTGAAATTTTTGAGCACAATGATGGCTACGATCTGACAGCCCAGTGCGAAGAATATATGCTGGACGACATGGATACCGCTACCAAACAGTCATATCCGATTTTGCTGGAGATGGTGGAAAAAGGACTTTTAGGAGCCAAGACAGGCCAGGGCTTTTACAAATGGACCCCGGAATTTACGGAAAAATGGAGAAAATCAATGGTCGAAAATCTGGTTGGCTATTTAAAGAAATAGAATGTCAAGTTGAAGACCTTCCCCCTTTAATGAAGGAAGGTCTTCAAGATTATGGTTAATTATACAATCTCAATTTTTTCCTTTTATCTTACCTTCGGCATCAAGACCTCTTAATTCAAAATATTCAGACCGCATGATTTCCAAATCTTCTGCGGAGATAGTTTCGCCGTTTTCCAGTGGCTCTTTGGCAAAACGCTTGGGAAGCGATTCATCTTTCAAAGTCATACCCTCCTGCAGATTGAATTTTCTTACAATTTCAAATATATAATCTGCGGCAGCTTCCATTCCCTCTTTACCTAAAGCCATACCGGTGGTCAATTCGACAATTTCTGCCATTTCATCCCACATGTACAAGTCCCGGTAAAAACGACAGGCAATCAGGCAGTCCATAAGGGTTAACCGGTCTTCATAATCTTTAAACAGAACAGCCTTGCCTTTGATCTGTTCCCTGGGGATCTGGCCGAACAGTTCAGGTTTATAAAAAGTTGCACGCATATGGCAGGCTCCTCTCGGGCTGACCGCATAGCCCAGACCAACCCCTTTAAGAGTACGAGGGTCATAGCCCGCCGGTTCAAGTCCCTTAACATGAATAGCAACATCTTCCATATCCCATGCCTTTGCTGCAGCGACAATACCGTCCGCCAGGATATCACCGATACCTTCCCTGCTTGCTATCTTTTCAAGGAGTTCTGCCGTGGCAGTTACGTCACCATAGGCAATTTTATCGTCAATCTTACCCCGCTCACTGGCCTCCATGGCAAAACTGCAAAGGTTGCCCGCACTGATAGTGTCCATTCCCAAGCGGTCACAGAGATCGTTGAAAAAGGCGATTTCTTCAATGGAGCCGATTTCGCAAAGTCCGCCAAAGGCGAAAATGGTCTCATATTCCGGCCCCTCAACGGTCAACCCTTTGTGAGGACCATTTTTTATGGTGGAAAGTTTGCCACAGGCAACGGGACAATGGCTGCAGGCCTTGGGTTTAACGTCCATAATTTCCTGCATGGCTGAAGCATTGATGCTTTCTCTGAATTCAGATTTGCCTTTGCTCCAGTACCGGGTTGGGAATCCTCCTGCTTCATTGAGAAGATCAACCAGCATTGGCGTACCCAATTTACGATAGTTGCCAAAAATTGGTGTATCTTTAATGCGCTGGGTTGATTCTTTGACAAAAGCCTTTAAGCCATCAGGATCAGCAAATTCTCTTTTAACAGACCCGTTAAAAACCATGACCTTAACTTTCTTCGAGCCCATAACTGTACCAACACCTGTCCGACCTGCTGAACGCCATTTGTCATTTTCAATAACGGCAAAACGGATCAGGTTTTCTCCGGCTGGCCCGATCACGATAGCACCTGACTTGTTGGCTCCTTTTAATTCTGTTCCCCATCGCTCAAGAGCTGTTTCCTCGGTTACATAGGTGTCTTTCCCCCACAGATCAGAGGCATCATGAAATACAACTCCTGACTCTGATATTTCAAGGGCCACAGGGGTGTCAGAGGCACCCTTCAACATTACAATATCATAACCAGTCCTGCTGATGGCTTCCGGGGCTGCTCCGCCGGAGTAAGACTCTGAATACAATCCGGTCTGGGGGCTTTTGGTAAACACACCATAACGGCTTCCGCCATGAACCGGACTTGCGGTAAGCGGGCCAGTGGCAATGATAAGATGGTTCTCCGGTGAGAGTGGATCGCAGCCCGGAGGATTGTTCTCCAACAAAAGGTGAGTAGCCAGACCTTTACCCCCCAGTGTTTTATCCAACGGTATATTACTTAAATCAGATACGGAAAATGATTGATTATCCAGGTCGATGGTCAGTATTCGATTGTGAAATCCTTTCATAGTGTTTTTGTCACTCATAGTGAAATTCCTTTAAATATATTCTTATCGCCGACAAAACTGAATGCCAATCATCGGTTATTTACATACTGCGGCAAAACCTTCCTCAATTATGTTGAAACCTTTCTCCAACTGCTCATCACTGATAACCAGAGGCGATAATATACGTAAAACATTGCCATAGGTGCCCGTAGCCAGCAGCAGCAAACCATTTTCAAAACAATGACTTACTATTGCTCTGGCCAGATCAGGTGCAGGCTCTTTTGTATCTTTATCATGAACCAACTCCATAGCTACCATACCGCTTAACCCCCGAACATCCCCAATAACAGAAAAAGATTTCTGTAAAGATTCAAAACAGGTTTTAATTTTCTCACCGATGATGTCTGCACGACTGAAGAGATCTTCAGATTCGAGGATATCAAGAACCGCAAGTCCCGCAGCACAACCAAGGGCATTACCGCTGTAGGTACCGCCAACTCCGCCGGGATGGACACTGTCCATGATTTCTCGTTTGCCTACTACCGCAGAAATAGGCATACCGGCGGCCAGGCTTTTTGCAGTGGTGATCATATCTGGTACTACATCAAAATGCTCTATGGCAAACATCTTGCCTGTACGTGCCATTCCGGCCTGAATTTCGTCAGAGACAAACAGGATGCCATGCTCTTCACAGATTGTTTTAATTTTCTTTATGTATTCTTTAGGTGGAACGATAAAGCCGCCTTCACCAAGGACAGGTTCCATGACCAGACATGCTATTGATTTTGCATCAACCTCTTTAACAAAAAGATCTAAGAGAAGATCTGCACAGGCTGCATCGCAGTCCGGATAGCTCTTGCCCATGGGACAGCGATAGCAATAGGGGGAATCTATGGGATACACCTCCGGTGCAAAGGGCCCAAAACCGGCTTTAAACGGCATGACGCGGCCTGTCATGGCCATAGTCAGCATGGTGCGGCCATGGTAGCCGTTTCCCATGGTTACAACCCCGGTCCGACCGGTATAAACCCTGGCAATTTTTACGGCATTTTCAACTGCTTCAGCCCCGCTGGTTACATAGGCTACTGCCTTGGGCTCATCGCCAGGTGCTGCATCGCAGAGTTTTTCTGCCAGTTGGACAGCGGATTCATAGGGTGCAACCATCAGGCAGGTATGGGTGAATCGTTCTGCCTGATCTTTTATGGCAGAGACCACTTTGGGATGGGAATGGCCGACATTCATGCCGCCGATTCCACCTGCAAAATCAATGTATTCCTTTCCTTCCACATCCCACACCAGGGCACCTTTTGCTTTATCAACGTAACAAGTAAATGCGCTTGCATAACAGGACGAGAAAGATTTAGACCTTCGTGTGGCAATTTCTTTGTTAGTAGTAGACTGGCTCATAATTTGATTCCTCTTTTTTCTTAACCATCTCAAAATTCTAGTTTTGACGAGTTCGTCAAAACTGATAACTTACCCCTAATAAAACATTCAACTTTCAATCGCCCCTGCACGAACTCCTTTCAAGAATTCCATGCAGAAATCGTCATACCCCAGCAACATGTCCGCTGTCCGGATGGTGGCCATGATTTTTTTGTCCAGGGGATCGATAATGGCCGAATCCATACCGGCTGCCATCATCAGGGTGACAAAGGTCCGGTTGATAATATGCCTCTGGGGCAGACCATAGGAGATATTGGAGAGCCCCCCGGTTATGTGAACTTCAGGGTATTCTGCTTTTATGGCCCTTACTGCATCCAGAACCATCACCCCTTTGGTGGAATCAGTAGAGATGGGCTGAACCAGTGGGTCCAGATAAATAGAGGCCGTGGGAATGGAGATCCGGTTGAGTTCCCGAACAAGAGTTTTGGCCCGGCCAAAGATGTCATTGGAGGAATTAGGCATACCACTATCATCCATGCACAGGGCAATGACCTTGCATTCTTTACCTTCAAGAAACGGCATCATGGCATCAAATCGCTCTTTTTCAAGGCTGATGGAATTGATCATGGGAGTCTTTTCCACCATGCTAAAAGCCATCTCAAGGATAGCAGGATCTGGGCTGTCCAGGGTGAGGGGCAATGTGGCAATGGGCTGGATGGTATCAAGCAGCCAGGTCATATCCTCTTCTTCATGGCCGATACGGGCCCCGGCATTGACGTCAATATAGTTGGCTCCGGCCTCTTGCTGTTTTGTCACATCACCGATAATATAGTCGGCATCTCGCTCCACCACAGCGGCCTGGACCAACTTCCTGGAAGTATTGATTCGTTCACCTATTACTTCAAACATTGTCTTCCCCCTCTAAGTAGTTCTCTTGTGATTAAGTTACCTTAAGTCCCATTTAGCGAGGTCTGAGTTGAAAGATATACTTGACATATTTTTTCAACCTTTGACATGCCCAGGACCTTATTCACTTTGTTTATTTACTTCTTCCTCTATCTCTTCCATCTCCCTTAGAAGTTCTCCGAGAATGCATCTGCGGAGCAACGGCGGACCTGCGAATTAGTCTTCTGGAAACACAGCTTCAGTCGTACACTTAATCGTTTAAGTTACACAACTGTGTTATATACCTTAGTAATGAATGAATTGTCAAATGTATTTCATCACAATTTTTCACATTTCGATCATGCAGCTATGTCTTGATAGCTACCCAAAAACAACTGTAATAAATATAAACCATTTTTATACCAGAGTCTTAACTGTAAATTGAAGATTACAAAAGGCCACATAATTGAATCGTACATTAAACTCTTGACAAACAGGGTAGACTTTATATTAATGGATATTAAGCGATTAAGTCTTAGTCAGACACTCTTTTAAAGATCTCAAAAAGTTTTTGGAACTGAAACGGTTTGACGGATTACAAGCATAAAGTTAACTTATGTCCTTGATTCATGAAACCACTCTCACACTTTTACCTGCTTAGCAGTTCTGAACAATAAACAGAGGCGGAGAAGCTACGCCTTTCGGCATAAAAAAAATGAATAAAGTAACGATTTCAGATATCGCCAAACGATTCAATGTTTCGACAACCACAATTTCCAACGCTCTGAACAATAAACCGGGTGTAGGCAAAGAGACCCGGGAAAAAATTTTACAATTTGCCAAAGAGTTTGACTACCAACCTAATTATTTTGCTAAAGGGTTGGTTGCCAACCAGAGTTTTGCGATCGGGTTAATTGTAACAAACTTTTCAGACCCATATTATCATGAGCTTGCACTTGGGGTACAGAGTGAAGTAGATGAACAGAATTACAGTATGATGCTTTTTAATACCAATAACAGTATTGAAAATGAAAAAAGAATCATTGAAACACTCATTGCCAGGGGAGCTGACGGTATAATTCTGTCAACAGTACTCGAGGATGATCCGAATATCGACCTGTTGAATGACATAAAGATACCATATGTCCTTATCAGTCGTTTAATCCTCAACCCATTAAAATCAAGCGGTATTAACTCTGTAACGGCGGACAATTATGGCGGTGCTTATAAAGCTGCCAACCACTTATGTAGACTAGGGCACACCAAAATAGCCACTTTCGCTGGGGACATGCGAACTTCCACCGCTGTTCTCAGAGCAAAAGGAGCAAAAGATGCTTTTGACGAATTTGATATAACTATTCCACCGGATCTCTTTGTTGAATGTGGCTACTCAAAAAGCCGTGCTTATGAGGCTGCAAAAGATATTTTAACCCGAAAAGACCGACCGACTGCCGTTTTGGCCCATGGGGATACTATGGCATTGAGCGTCAGAGAATTTGCATACGAAAAAGGTTTACGAATTCCTGAGGACCTGGCATTAGTCGGCTTCGATGATATAAGTTTTTCTTCACTGGCGGGAATAGAACTGACCACTGTCAGCCAGAATCAGTTTACTATGGGACAAACTGGAGCAGAATTACTTCTGGAGAAAATTAAGAATAAAAAGAAGTCTACCAGCAGTAATAACATAGTTCTAGCTTCCGAATTGATCATTCGAAAGAGTTGCGGTTATAGTCTGAGAGGGTATGTCAAATAGTTTTCTGCAGTTTTACTTTAACGACTAAGCTTCTTTCCCGACACGAATAGAGCACCTATTACTAGCAAGGGAAGTGGATCGATATGAGATCGCATGGACTCTAAATCCGTGTAGCCGGGTGCGACTCCCGGACTTCCCTCCATTTTATCAACTCTGCTCATAGGTACTTATCGACAGGAAAAAATATGGAAAAAGCTGATTTGAAAGACAATATGGTCGTGTCCCCAATGGATGATTCTGTCACCAATATACATACCACCAGCGTCCCTGTGGAAATAAGATTTGCAGACATGGACAGTAACGGCCATATGTTTTTTGGCAATTATTTTACCCTGTTCGATACCGCTTTTCTGAAATATCTGGAAAAAATCGAATACCCCTTCAGTCGTTTTTTGTCAAATAATCTTAATCTCTACTACGTAGAAGCAAAAAGTCAGTTTAAAGCCCCTATTAATTTTAATGATGAAGTAGGTGTGGCTGTCCAGATAACGTCTGTTGGAAACACAAGTTTTACTGTTACATTTGAGGTAACTAACAAAACTAGCAACAAATCGGCGGCTCTGGGCCATATTGTAGCAGTTGTGGTAGATTTAAAATCGGAAAAATCATACCCACTTCCTGATGAATTTCTTGAGGCAATCGGGTATGCAGGCCCATGAAACAGACTGAAAACAAAAAAATTAAAGCCAAAAGGTTTTACAGGAAACGTATTGAACTGTTGCGTCTTATCGATAAAATTAAGTTATGGCCTTCCAGAAAAGGAATTCTCCATGGCATTAAATCTATTGAGAAGCATGGGTCGCATGGCGTGATAACCACGCACTGCAACAAGACATTTATTGTCAACAACTCAAGAAACAGTAGAGCTGCCCGATGGCTGAGAAATAAATGGTTCAAAGGGGTCTGCAAATCCTGTGCTGTTCCCGATTGGAAACTTGAAAAATATTCTACAACTCAATTTCGGCGCCATCATGGCTCTAGTTTATTTGATTTGAGCAAAGAACCAAATCGGTGAAAAATAGAACTAGACGAAACAAACACCATTGATAGAAAAAAAATACCATACAGGTCAGGTTGAATTAAATTACGGAGAAGGTGTAACCAACGGCTTTCCCATGATGCTGATTCATGGTTCCGGTTCAATCTGGCAGGACTGGGAACCTGTCATTGAAGCTTTTTCAGCAGGGAATCATTTGTTCGCCGTTGATCTGAGAGGATTTGGAGGATCGGGCCGTATTGCAGGCTCCTATGATATCACTACTTTTACCGATGATATGGCTGACTTTATTAAAGGAGTGGTACCGCTACCCCCTGTGGTGGTAGGGCATTCCCTTGGTGCTTTGATAACCATTGACCTGGCTGGCAGGTATCCAGGGTTGGTAAGAGGTGTTGTCCTCGAAGACCCTCCTGTTTCACTCCTGGAGGATCTTGAACAGTGGGACGGCTGGAGATATTTTGAAATGGCTCTTGAGATGATTAGGAACAGCACTTCGAGACAGGATGCGATTGCGCTGTTTATTGATGGTGCCGGGTACTCTCTGTCCGAGGCTGAACGTGCAGCCAGAAACCTTGAAGTGATTGATCCTGAAATTATTGAGCAGATCATGAGAGGCCGGATCATAAAGCTCAAAGAAGATGTTCCAACGGCATTGGGCCATATTCAATGCCCCTCTCTGTTTATCTCATCAGACTTTCATTTGGGTTCCCTGGTAAAACCTGAAGATTTACCAGAGGTGCAAAAAAAACTGAGAAACGGCGTTATGGCTCTTGTCAAAGACGTTGGTCATAGCATCCACATGGAGTCTGCACAGGTTTTCAATCAAGTGCTGGGTGACTTCTTGACCCGCCTTGAATAGTTGCGGCTATTTATTGTTGACAATTTTTCATTACTTTCGTAAAGTAACTTAAACGTGTAAGTTACTTCTCGCTTCACTCATATTTTTTTTTAGATGGAAAGTAAAAAAATAACAATCAAAGATATTGCCAGAATTGCAAAGGTTTCTCACCCTGCTGTTTCTATGGCCCTTAATAATCGTCCAGGCGTAGGTGAAAAAAAGCGGCAAGAGATTATCAAAATTGCAAAACAAGTTGGTTATCATCCTAATTTGGTTGCCAAAGCGCTGGTCTGTAATCGAAGTTATACCCTTGGCCTAATAATAAATAATATTTCCGACCAATTCTATACAGATTTAGTAAAAGGAGTTGAGAAAGCTGCCGATGAAATTGGCTACAATATCATATTATGTACTACGAACGAGAGTTTAAACTCCCAGAAGAAATATCTTGATATTTTACAGTCTCGCGGGGTGGATGGTATTATTATTTCAACCGTTTTAGCCAGGGACCCGCACATAAGTTTACTTATTAAAGAGCAGTTTCCTTTTGTATGTATAAATCGGGTGCCTTTGAATCGCTCCCTTAACAATAAAGTAGACTATGTTATACTTGATAACTATTCCTCTGGCTACAAAGGGATGAAACACCTTTGGAAGTTAGGACATGACAGAATTGCTATCATTACCGGATCATTGAATGCATCAAATGCAATAGATAGTCTGGAGGGAGCAAAAGGATTTTTATTGGAACAACGATTAAAGATTGATCCAATACTTTTGAGGGAGGGGAACTATTCCCGTCGGGAAGCTTACAACGCTACAAAACAACTTATTAAGTTAAAGAAGCCACCAACGGCCATTTTTGCCCATGATGATAATATGGCCTTAAGCGTGCGGGAGGCTTTATTAGATTCGGATTTAAAAATTCCTGAGGATATAGCCCTGATTGGTATTGATAATATTGAAATGGGAGGGTTAACAGGTATTGACCTTACCACAATTAGCCAAGAAAAAAATGAAATGGGTTACATTGGAGCAAAAGTTCTAGTTAAAAAAATTGAGAAAAAAGCACCAATCATGGTAGAAAAAATTGTTTTGGGAGTAGACCTTATTATCCGTATGACTTGCGGTTACTCTCGTTACGGGTATAAGCGATGACCCAGCACAGGCAGAGGTTTTTTTTAACGTTTAACTTACACGTGTAAGTTAAACATACATATGCTTATCCATGTAATATAACTAAAAATTACGTCTAGAAAACAAGGGAAAAATAATGGAAAAGGACACCCAGGACAGCCATTTCTTACATTACAACTTGAAGTCAATCGCACCAACCGTCGACAGAGGTGAGGGTATTTATCTCTATGACACAAACGGTAAACGCTACATTGACGGGAGCTCAGGTCCATTAGTTTGTAATATCGGTCATGGAGTTAAAGAGATTGGTGAAGCATATGCGGCCCAGGCTGAAAAAGTTGCGTATGTCTTCAGATCCCATTTTACAAGTGATCCGGTTGAAAAACTTGCAACACTCATTGCCAAAATGGCTCCGGCAGGTCTTGAAAAAGTTTTCTTTGTTTCCAGTGGTTCAGAAGGTACGGAAATGGCGGCCAAGATTGCCCACCAGTATTATCTGGAACTGGGCCAGGAGAGAAAGGAACTGATAATTTCACGTTGGTTAAGCTACCATGGAATCACATTGGGTGCGCTGTCCATGTCCGGCCATTTAGCACGTCGCAAAAATTTTGTTAATTCCCTTTTGCCATATCCCAAAATTTATGCCCCCAACTGCTATCATTGCCCGGAGAAAAGTGAGTACCCGGGCTGCAACATTTCCTGTGCTTATCGATTGAAAGAAACCATTCAAATGGTGGGCCCGGAATACATCAGTGCATTTATCGCCGAGCCCATTGTGGGGGCTGCCGGCGGGGCAATAACTCCTCCTCCGGAATACTACAGAATCATAAGAGAAATTTGTGATGAGTTTAATATTCTGTTTATTGCCGACGAGGTTATGACAGGTTTTGGGCGTACCGGGTTAAGTTTTGCGATGGAACACTGGGATGTTACCCCGGATATGATTGTTTTCGCTAAAGGAGCAAGTGCTGGCTACTACCCGATAGGAGGAGTAATCATTTCAGAAAAGATTTACGAAGTGTTAAGGGATGGCAAAAAAGGCATATTTGCTCCGGGACATACATTTTCAGGTACCCCGATGGCAGGAGCTGTGGGTGTCAAAGTAATTGAATACATGAATCAAAATGATTTGATTGGAAACGTAAAGCGTCTCAGCAGGTATTTTATGGAGCAGCTAAAAACACTCTATAAACATTCCATTGTCGGTGAAGTTAGAGGAAAAGGCTTTATGTTGGGAATAGAATTTATAAAAAACAAGGAAACCCGTGAGCCGTTCAGTTATGAGGAATCGGGAAAAGTCGCTAACCTGATTGCCAAAAAAGCTTTTGAAAATGGACTGATTATTTATCCAGGCGGGGGAACAGTGGATGGACATCTGGGTGACCATATACTGGTTGCCCCACCATTTAATATCAACAAAGATGAGATCAATGAAATGGTTTCTATTCTGGATCAAACCATAGAAGAGGTTGTAAGAGAATTTTGATGAAATGGTCACCTGAATAGTTACAATTTTGAGATCAATTAAAAAGAGGAGGTGCATACTTTTACAGGAATGAGAACAGATAAGCGAAGATCGATACGAATCAATAACAACAGCTAAGGAGAGGCAATAATGATAACACATAAAAGAAGTGCACTCATCGCCCTGGCGGCAATTGCAGGTGTTGTTTCTACACTGGGAACATCTTTGGCGGCAAGAAAAAACGTAGTAATTGCCGAACAAAATTGGACTGGCTCGACTGCCATTTGTCAGGTTATGAAATATGTGCTTGAAGAAAAGCTGGACATTCCTGTCAAAATCACTCCGCTAAACGGCTCTGCAACCTGGGTTGGTATGGATAAAGGTGATGTGGATGTTTTTTCTGATATCTGGGAGACCACCGAAATTGCAGGCATAGAGAAATACGTTAAAGAGAAAAAAAGTGCCGAAATAGTCTTGAGCTACCCCAAGGCACCCGTGGGCTGGTACATCCCCAGGTATGTTGCAGAGGAGCACGGAATTAAAACTATTGAAGATCTCAAAGGCAAAGAACAACTCTTTGATATTGACGGCAATGGCAAAGGAGATCTTTGGGGCGGGCCAACCAGTTGGAAGGTAAATGAAATCAATTTTGTGAAAATCAGGGATTACGGCCTTGATTTTGAAAATCTAAGTGTTGAACAGTGGGCTTGGCTTGCAACTTTAAAAGCAGCTATACTCAGGAAAAAGCCGGTCATTTTCTACTACTGGGAACCTGAATGGCTTTTCACTGTATATGATCTGGTCAAAATAGAAGAACCTGCCTATGATCCGGCAAAATACAAATTTGTACAGAAAAAGCCTGAAGAAAGCAAAATTACCTGTGAGCTGGAGCCCATGAATGTTTATATCGGCATAAGCAAAAAAATGGAAAAACGAAATCCTATAGCCTACAAATTTTTTCAAAACTGGTCAATACCAATTGATGAGGTGAGCAAGCTCATCGCTCTAATGGCCGATCTGCCGGAAAACCCGGAAATGAGCGGAGAAGATGCAGCAAAAAAATGGGCTGAAGACAACCCGGATATAGTTAATGGATGGATGAAGGGCCTATAGCAAATCACTCTGAGAAATTGCCTGATGCCGTTGCCCTCACTGCGAGGCCAACGGCATATAACTTCTTCTTAAAATCCCTAAGAGCTTGAGGGTAGTCCCAGGAAAAAAGGATAATTTATGGACATTTTAATTCGCAATGGCCTTGTTGCCGACGGTACCGGCAATCCTTTATACCCAGCTGATGTGCAGATTAAGGATGACCGTATCGCAGCGGTTGGTCGCCTGCCACTCACCCAGGACACTAGAATCATTGATGCTACTGGTAAAATTGTCTGCCCTGGCTTTATCGACTGTCATAGTCATACAGACTGGACCATTCATACAAACCCCACAGTCCAGAGCACTATCCGTCAAGGCGTCACTACTGAAATTGTTGGGAATTGTGGTATGGGGAATGCCCCGACGAGTGATTTGTCCCGTGAAAATGTGGCAAGCCGTTTACGAGAGTTTTGTTATGAAGGGCCAGTCACCTGGTCATCCTTTGGCGAGTATCTTGATACCATCAGCCAGATGGGTACTTCATGCAATCTGTCTTGGTTCGTAAGTCATGGTGCCATACGAGAATCAGTCGGAATCGGAGGTTCTACAGCAAGTTCTGATGTTACTGAAGATCAGATGCGTACAATGGAGAACTATGTACGTGAAGCTATGGAGGCCGGTGCCTTAGGTTTATCTACCGGGTTTGAGTATGAACCAGGCCGTCTGGCCTCAACTGAAGAGATTTTACGATTAGCTAAGGTGGTGGGCGAATATGATGGATTTTATGCCAGCCATCTTCGAAACTATGCCGAATCACTGCAGACTGCTGTTGAGGAATTTACCGAGATCGTGAGCCTTAGCGGTACTCGTGGTCAAATATCCCATTTGAACGTCAGATACAATACCGGTGCCGCTGACGGAGCCTGGCAACGAGCAGTTGAAACGATAGAACAGGCCAGGCATGATGGCCTGAATATACAAACAGACTGTGTCGGGTTTAGAGATGGCTTTGGCTGCCTGGCCGCCATTCTGCCGCCATGGTTGCGAACGGGAGGACCTGAGCAGACTGCAAAATTGCTACAGGATCCAAAAGTGCGCCTGAAAGTTCGTAATGAGTGTGATCGATATTGGAGATTTCTCCATCGAGGAGAGTGGGATCGAGTACGCATCATGCAAAATGAGCAGTTTCCTGAAATAGCCGGCATGCATTTTTTTGAGATAGCCGATCTATGGGGAAAAGACGTGTGGGATTGTTATTTTGACATTCTCGTTGCAGCGGGTTCAGGGCTTGATCGTCTATTGGCTCTTGGACTCGTTTTCACAGAGGAGCATGTAGCGGAAATGGTACGCCATCCCCTCTTTAGCCTGGAGGGAGATATCCCCAGCAGTTCGCTTGATGGTCCATTGAAAAACAAATTTCCATATCGAGCCAGTTTTGCGGGGATGATCCACTTTCTCACCTACCATGTAAAGGAAAAGCATACACTGAGCATCGAGGATGCCATACGAAAAATGACAAGCATGCCTGCAACTCACTTTGGCCTGAGAGATCGTGGTTTTATCAGAAAAGGAGGCTATGCCGACGTGGTGATATTTGATTATGATCAATTGGACGATGTATCCACCAATGAGAACCCGTTAGCATATGCCAAAGGAGTAGAATTTGTCATTGTTAACGGCACTCTGGTTGTAGATAATGCCAACCACACAGGCACTCGACCCGGGCGCAACCTTTTACGAGATTTGTAGTGGTTTAAATAAAAAATTTGCCACAAATATCTGGTTGTTACTCATAAATTGCTGATCAACCTTGGGCGACAAAAACGGAGTTCATGGCGCAAGCCACAACATCCAGTAACAGATTATCGATTTCTGGCAATTCCGGCAAAAGGATCGAACTCCCCCTTTTGGTGAAAGCATAGGATCAGTGAGAAATGTTGGACCACCATAGGTGATTTTCATTATTGCGTTTCGAATAAGTTGGATTTTCATCATTTCCTCCTTCAGAAATTATCTGCCTAAGATTTTAGCTTTCGATCGCCCCTGCACAAACTCCTTTTAAGAATTCCATGCAGAAATCGTCATACCCCAGCAACATGTCTGATGTCCGGATGGTGGCAATGATTTTTTTGTCTAGGGGATCGATGATGGCCGAATCCATACCGGTTTCCATCATCAAGGTGACAAAGGTTCGGTTGATAATATGCCTCTGGGACAGACCATAGGAGATATTGGAGAGCCCCTCATCGTACCGAAGGTGAGTGCCATTCCTTTAAATTATCAGGAATCCTAGCCTGCCATCCATACTTTTGCTTCAAGCCCTATGTAAGCACTGCTTCAAGCAGCAGGTCCGGGCTACCGGTCAGAGAAGCCCGGAGAGACCTTTCAAGGAAAAGGGAGGTACCGTCTGCGGCATCGACAATATGATCGACAATTTCCATCTCCACTTTTTTGCTGCTGGTTCCTGCGATTTTTGCCATCTCCCGGATCAGACCTTTCAGATAGTCTACAGCCCAGGACTCAGCCGCATCGATATGTCGAAATTGTTTTGCTCCGGCAACACCCTGCAGGGTAAAGCCTCCGGCCATATCCGGTCTAATGGAAAGCTGCTGTTTGATGACTATATAACTGGTTATCGCCCCCAGGGCATTGGCGACATCGGCGTCATCGGGAATTATCACCTTCCCGCCTAATATCTTTCCCGCACCGGGGAGAAAATAGTGAACCGGCGCACCAATACCGACAAGTGGATGCTGCAACTGAACATTTATGGAGTAGATGCTGTCTTTACCAGTCAGGATACAATCCATCAGATGTCTGGAAAAGTTTGTTTGTTTTTCTTCATCTACATTTACGTCCCTTGCCAACTGTTTTTTAAAGATCTCACCGGCAAGATCTTTTTTAAATTTCCCAATGAGCAGATCCACGAGTTGTTTCGGCTGTCTTCGGGTGAGGGTGGAAAACACCATTAACATACGGTGGGCCGCATCCGGATTCCATTTTGTAAAACTGCCGTTTGCGTGCAGGATATCAGTTGGAGTGAGACCACATCGTTGTACAAGACCGCTTTCTTCAAGCCGTCGGGTGGAAAGAAAACGGATCGAGGTAAGGTTCAGAGGCGCAGCCAGTTCGTCAAGGCAGTGTGGACGCTGCAGGAGAAGATTATAAAGTGCATCTTCTTCATTCGTTGGCTCAAACGGGAAATCTCCCTCTATGGCCATCAGCATGATCTGGCTCAAATTTGCGCGCTGATCTGACTCCAGGCGGGACTCCATATAACTCAAAGCCTTATCCGCTCCGCCTGATGATCTGGTATCCGCCCAGACGATGGGTGCTACCCGCCTGGGGCCCAGGGTCAGCTCACCCTTCTCCCACTGAATCAGACTGTCACCGCCAAGCCCAACAGTACGCATATTGAGAGCTTTTACATGGGTGGCAAAACCACCCACCCGAGCCCCGCTCTCGCATACTTCAACCAGGCCATCTGCCAGGTCGGCAGTATCAGTTGTAGTTCCACCGATGTCTACCACTATTGCATCATCCAGACCGGTTAGCAACTTTGCTCCGGCAACACTTGCGGCAGGCCCTGACAGTATGGTCTCCACAGGCCGATCCTTAGCCATGGCAGAGGACATAAGGGTACCATCTCCCTTCACAACCATGACCGGGGCTGCTATATTTCTTTTTTCAAGAACACCGTTCAGTTCCTTAAAAAATTTGATCATCCTGGGGATAATGCGGGCGTTTAACACGGCGGTCTGGGCCCGAACCACAAAATTGAGCAGGTCAGAGAGTTCATGGCCACAGCAGACTACCATCCCGAGCTCCTCAGTCAGGATTTTTTTTACCTCCAGTTCATGGGCCGGGTTCACCGTACCGCCAAAACCTGAGACTGCAAAAGCGGTGACACCGTCCAGCTCAATCATTCTCCTGGCCACTGTTCGAATCTCACCCGGGTCTATCACCTCTTTTTCCTGGCCGGTGATACTCATCTGCCCGGCTATCTGAGCTCTCGGCCTGTGGCTAAAAAACTTATCTGAGACTCCCCCCGGCCCCGGCATAAGCAAGAGACCTGCTTTCTGGCCCTCACCTTCAACAATGGCGTTGGTTGCAAGGGTAGTTGATACCGAGACCAATTCCACCTGGTGAAGGATGTTCTCTTCCAACCCGACAAGAGCCTTATCAATGCCAATGGAAAAATCCCACTTGGTGGTCAGTGCCTTATTCTTACTCTGGACATTTTTGTTTTTAAAATCGTAAATAGCCGCATCGGTATAGGTACCCCCGGCATCAACCCCCAAACCGTAGGTTACGTCTCTATCCTCCCCCTCTTCTTGACCGAATACCAGGTGCCTCGGCCCGGAATTATTAATTCCCGTCTGCTCTGTGGGAGCTGCAGCTCCAATCCCATTTTCTATGGCCGAATAGATGGTAATGTAGCCTGGAGGAACAACCAGGATCTGGTTATCAGACTCTGTTGTGGTAAGTAGCTTGGTCACCAATGAGAGACTGCCTTTGATGGCCTGGTACTGCCAGTTGTTTTTTTCAGCCAGCTGCCGGGCATGTTTTACATAGTGCCCTGCCTTACCGATACCGGTATCAATGAATGCCGCACGCTGGTAGTTGTCCTTCCAGGTTGAGAAAAAATCGATTATCTCTTTGCCGCCCTTTTCACCATACTTTTCAGTTATCTCTTTGCAGCCCATGGCCTCTTTGCCGACCCATACCTGTTCGTCTTCGTTCTCTTTAGGCTTTTCCTTCTCCAGATACCAGCCGGTGGTTATGTAGTAAGTTCCAGGATACCTGGTAAATTCTTCTTTATACGCCCTGTCGCTTCCCAGAAAAAGGGCTATGCAGTCATGAACTTTAGGGAAAATAAGGGGAGCAACCTCTGGAGCACATATGCCCACTGTTCCTTTACCGCATAAACCGTAACCGACAATGATCCGGACACAGGACTCATCGATTGCAGCCTCGTCGATGACCTCCTGCAATTTTCGTCGCAGCAAAGCAGGGTTATTGTGCAGGCCACCTGGTAGCATATTTTTTTTCAGCAAAAGACCCAGGTCCGTTGCAACATGGTTTACATCGGCCCCCAGCACTCCACAGCCAATAAAATATACGGTTTGAACTTTATCCATGAAGATAGTTTTTTCTCGGGTTGTATTGCTGCACCCTTACTTGCCTGCCTGCCTCTTTTCACCTTATGTTCAAGGTTGTGTGAATCCAGTTCTCAATCTGGAAGACAACCCTCAAATGCTTCTGAAATCACAAGGCAGACAGTGAAGGCTCTCTCTCCCGTCTATTACTAAATCTAACTCACATGGTCATTCTTTTTTTGAATAGTTGCTTTAATTTAATTGAGATGCTTACAACAATTGTTATAAATCTTGCACCTGATATTTAAGTGATTAATGATTGGCCCATAGCCAATTATTGATGGCATCGTAAAAAACAAGAAAAACTTAAACCACAGGAAGCACAGGGAAGGATTTAATATTCCACTTCGGCACTCTGAACAAGCTCACCAACAGAATATGGCACATATAATGCGAACACCTTCACGATCTATAAAATTTACATTTTTATGTCGGAGGAAAACCGCTGACCAGATTAAAGAGTGACGACATAAATCATATTTCTTTCCGGCTTAAGCAGTACAACAGTGAGCTACAACTGATCACAGGGAGAAGTCTGTTTGGGATTGCCAGCCACAGCTGCAGCGCAAATGAAACTGAAATAATGGCGCGTGCCTCCTCCTTCTCTTTCCATGTCATTCCTGTCACAACAGGTCAGGGAATTATCAGTAATTTTAGTGCGACTGTCTGTTCAATACTGCAGTTTTTGGGCTTTAAAGCGGAAGTAGCTGAAGATAGCGATATAACAGGTTTAGCAAGTGCCTTTAAAAATGGAGCTGATGGCATAATGATGGCCGATGATCACCGATTTGTAGGAATTAACCTGCACACCCGTTCTGTTACTGATAATTCCGAGGCAACAGGCAGGATCTCCAGTGCAGCTTTAGATCTTATGGCCGGAGGAATTAAAGGAAGTAAAGTGCTGGTTCTCGGATGCGGGTCCGTGGGGGAATCTGCTGCACGGAGTCTCCTTGCATTTGGAGCCCGGGTCATCCTCTATGACATAGATATTGCAGCTGCTCGAGGTGTAAAAGAAAACCTTACCGGTCAAGGCGATATCGCCATCGCTGAATCCATACAAAATTCGGCTGCAAAATACCGGTATATCCTTGAGGCAACTCCGGCAACGAACTCGATACCGGATGAATTACTCTCAGACAATAGTTATGTTGTTGCTCCTGGGGTACCTCTGGGGCTCTCATCCAAAGGTTGCGAGATCCTGGGTAGTCGCCTCGTCCATGACAAACTCGAACTCGGCGTTGCCGCAATGGCAGTTTCCCTTCTCAGCTCAACCAATCCAGGAGGCAACCTTGACTGATCTAACGTGGACTATAACTCAGGAGCAAAGGCTTAAAGAACTGGGAGTCAATTTAGCGGAGATGCCCGGTTACTTTTCCAACACTTCCGAGCGTAACAAACTGTTTCAACAGATCGAAAAAGAGCAGGTGAAAAAAGAAAAGGAACAGTTAACCGCCTTTTTAGAGAAGGGCACCAGAGTCAGCCTGGAAAACCTTGCAGAAAAGCTTACTGAAGTCCTTTGTGCCCAAGGTTTTACCAGGGTCACAACACCTATTATTATATCTAGATCATCGCTTGCTAAAATGACTGTTGATGATGATCATCCCCTGAACCGTCAGGTGTACTGGATAAGCAAAAACCAATGCTTGCGACCCATGCTGGCGCCCAATCTCTACAGCTTGATGACTGATTTCGGCAGACTCCGCCACCGACCGATCCGCTTTTTTGAGATCGGCTCCTGCTTTAGAAAAGAATCTGATGGCGCAAAGCATAACAGTGAATTTACCATGCTNAACCTGGTTGAAATTGGAACTCCTGAAGGAGAGAGGCTTGAAAGATTAAAAGAACTCGCCTCCCTGGTGGCAAAAACATCAGGTCTGATCGATTATCGGTATGAAAGTGAAGAATCAAAAGTTTATGGAACTACCCTTGATGTTGTCGCCGGTCCGGAAAATATTGAAGTCGCCTCCGGGGCCATAGGCCCCCACCCTTTGGATATTGCCTGGGGAGTGACCGACACATGGGTAGGCCTGGGTTTTGGTCTTGAGAGGTTGTTGATGACAGCAGCAGGAGAAAGTTCGATCGGCAGGTGGGGGAAGAATCTCTCCTACCTGAACGGCATACACCTCAGTCTTTAAAATATGAAAACCATCACCGTAATTGACTTGGCCTGCGACCAGAAATTTCAGGAGATTTTTATCCAGAAACTCAGCTTCTCGTTTTTGAAAAACTAGTGATTTGGAATTTTGGTCTTATTTAAGTATTTTATAATTATTGAGTGTATGTTATCCATGTGAAATATATAGAATAGAAATTTCTCACACATGATATGGAAATTTTTGGAATAATAAAACCGTCTGTTCGATCGAAACAGATTGTCAGTCATAGGTAACATTTGATCATTCATAAACCTGGCCAGCCGTCATCGAATAGCTCGTAGATCAATGTTAATGTTGTAAGAGAGATCCTATGGCAAGATTACCCATTTCAGGAAAAATGTAACTTAGCATTGTTCCTGAAGCTATAAACCAACTCCATCCATCATCTTTACAGAAAAACAGAATAAGGTGGCACACTAACCAGCTACAACTGGGCAGCAGGAAAACCATCTTTCACATGACTCTGAGCAACAAGGATCGTATCTGTCATCCCTTTAGACAAAATTGTTAATTGAGTTCTGAATGAATCAACGAAGGGGTACCAATAATTACAGCCACTTAGATACTTTTTCTGAGTGGTTGTTTTTATTTAAATTGTCATACTGTAACCCCTATGTAACCCCTTTTAGTCAATGATAAAAATCTGCAGTAGACAGCAAAAACACAATGTG
>JGI24023J19991_10000506_pt1 | contig 30160 bp, 26 predicted proteins | sample Cruoilmetagenom1_FD_19991 | JGI IMG/M metagenome (IMG submission 19991) | reverse complement strand
GCCGATGCCGGCGGGTTCGCCCTTGCGATATACGACGCCCGCATCACCGGCGGCCGGATCGCTTTGGACGACCAAATGGTCTCCGTCAGCCACCAAATCGAGGATCTGAGCCTGCGCGTTTCAGACCTCTCCTCCCGGCCGGCGGACATGGATCTCCCCACGCTGTTTAACCTAGCGGCCCGGATCAACGGTGCCGCGTTTTCCCTGGAGGGCAGAACACGACCCTTCGGACCCACACGGGAAACCCGGGTGGAAGCGGATGTCGCCAAACTGAACGTGCCCCACTACCTGCCTTATGTAACCCTACCGGGAAATCTGGCGGTCCAGTCGCTTACTTTAGAAATTAACACCGAAATCGATTTCAGGATGCTGGAAGGTGGCCAACCGGAGCTGGTGGTGGCCGGTCTGTTTGCCATTATTAACACGCGGCTGGCAGACGGAAACGGTGATCCGTTCGTTTACCACCCGAATCTGAAACTCGACATCTTACCCTCGAAGGTCCTCACCGGACAACTTCGATTGGCCTTGGTGGAGTCGTCCGCACCGGAGTATTTTTTAAGGCGACTCCCCTCGGGGAAGCTGTTCCTGCCCTTCCTGACGGTAAAAGCCTACGACAAGGCGAAGGTTAAAGCGGCTGAAGATGACACCGGTGAATTTCAGCCGGTGGTGACCATTGATGCGTTTAACCTGAAACGGGGCGTCGTCCATTTTACGGACTTGGCCAACAGTGACCCGTTTCGCACGACGATCAGCGACGTCGACCTCGAGATAAATAATTTTGGTCTCAACAGCGACCGCACGGCCGCTTACCGCCTGACATTGAAAAGCGAGGCCGATGAATCCGTCAGCCTGTCCGGCACCGCTTCTATCGCACCGCTCCAGGTGTCCGGGGAGATCGATGTGTCCAGCGTCGAGATCTCCCGGTACGTCCCCTACTACAAGGATCATTTTGACTTTAAGACCGTGGACGGCCGTGTTTCATTCGGCGGCAGTTACCGTGTCAGCCAGGCGGACGATATCCCCCTGGTTTCCTTCGCCGGCGTCCATATTGAAGTGGATGCACTCGAGGTGGTGGACGAGGATGACGACGAACCCCTGGTCACGCTTGATAAACTGCGCCTGAACGAGACAACGGCGGACCTGGCCCGGCGTGATCTAACCCTGGGCAGTCTGTTGCTCTCCGGCGGGCAACTCTCCTGCCGCAGGGAGAAGGATGGCACACTGAACCTGGTCAAGGCCTTTGTCCCCCTGTCCGAGGCCAAATCCCCGGAAACGGATAATGCTGTGGTTTCGGGTGGTAATGACGGGCAACCACCCGAACCGACACCCAATCCCTTTGTCGTCAATCTCAAGGCCGTCACGATTTCTGATGTCAGCATGGACGTGGAGGACCGGGTGCCGGAAGAACCGGTCAAGTTCAGGGTGGACCAAATCAGCTTGTCCGCTTCGGATCTCTCCACGGCAACCGGCTCAATGGGCAAGGCGGATCTTTCACTGCACTGGGAACAGGGTGGGCACATTCAGGCCGGCGGCGCCGTTACCGTCGCGCCCCTGGCCTTGGATATGGCCATTAACGTCAAAAATATGGATATCCGTCCCTTCCAGCCCTACATCTCCGAACAGGCAGGCCTGATCGTTACCCAGGGTTTTTTCAATACCGAGGGCCACATGGGGCTGTCTCAAAAGAGAGCGGCGGAACCGGTAATCACCTATCGTGGCAAGGCCGGACTCAACCGCTTTGCCGCCATCGACCGCAAAAATTCAAACGATTTTCTCAAGTGGGAAGTCCTTCTCCTCGACGACCTCGAGGTAGGCATGAACCCCACCCGGCTCTCCATCGACCAGGTCTCCCTCACCGATTTTTTTGCTCGCGTGATCATCGATCCGGACGGCAGCATCAACCTGGTCTCCATGTTCAATCCGCCTGATTCAGCGCCGGCGACCGGCACCGGGAATACCGACAGCACCGGGCCGGTACCTGAATCAATCTCGAAGCCGGTGCCCGACACGAAAAAGCCACCGATCCGTATCGCCCGGATCACCCTCGGCAATGGGGATGTGGATTTTTCCGACCGCTTCATCAAACCCAATTTCAACGCCAAATTCAACGACTTGGGCGGCCGTGTTTCCGGCCTGGAATCCATCCGGGAGAAGCGGGCCGATGTGCTCCTGGAGGGCATGTGGTCCGATCACGCCCCGGTTAAGATCACCGGTCAAATCAACCCGCTGATCGAAGCGCCCTATATGGATCTGAACCTGAATATCTCCGACATCGAACTGAGCCCCTTTTCGCCCTATTCCGGAAAATATATCGGTTACATCCTTGAAAAAGGGAAGCTGACCTTCAACGTGGCCTATCTCATGGAGAACCGACAACTGGACTCGACGAACAGCATCACCATCAATCAACTCACCCTGGGAGATCCGGTGGAAAGCCCCGACGCAGTCGGCCTGCCCATCAAGCTGGCCGTTGCACTGTTGAAGGACCGCGAGGGAAACATCGCGCTGGATCTGCCGGTGAGCGGCAGCCTGGACGACCCCGAGTTCAAGGTCGGCAAGGTGGTGCTCACCGTCCTAAAGAACCTGATCGTCAAGATCGTCACCTCACCCTTTGCCGCGATTGGCGCCCTGGCCGGCGGCGGCGAGGAGCTGAGCTACCTGGATTTCGCCGCCGGTGTCGGAGAAATCAGCCAAGAAAATGCCGAGAAGATGGACAAACTGGCCAAGATCCTGTTCGAACGGCCGGCCCTGAAGCTGGACGTTCAGGGCACGGCAGCGCCGGAAACGGACGGCGAGGCCCTGCGGGTCATACTACTGGGAAACCGGCTCAAGACGGACAAGCTCCAGCGCATGATGAAATCGGGCAAGAGCGCCATCCCGCTGGAAGAGATCGTCCTGGATGATGCAGAACGGCCGGTCATCATAGGGACCGTGTTTGCCGCTTCCGGCATTGCCATACCGCTCGACGACAACGGGAAACCAGTCGAATCGACGCCTGAAACCATGGAGAAACTCCTGCGGACACACACCGAGGTCACCCGAAACGACTACCGCAAGCTGGCCAATGCCCGTGCGTTCAACGCCAAGCACTACCTGCTCGAAAACGGACGGGTGGAACGGGAGCGAATCTTTATCGTGGAACCCGGCGCGGGGACCAGGGATCAGAAAGCGGAGAATGCCGGTAAGGGGCAGGTCATCTTCAACCTCAAATAGACCCAGCCCTACAGGTATAAAACTTGCCCCCCCAGTCTGATTACCCAGTCAAAATCGATTGATGATCAGGACTTTCTGGCCCTCGCATAGCCAATACCCTTTAAGGCATCTTCCATCTCACCCAAGATTGTCGGATCGTCGATGGTGGCCGGCACCTTGTACGCCTGGTTGTCGGCGATCTTCTGGATCGTTCCCCGCAAGATCTTGCCCGAGCGGGTCTTTGGAAGGCGCGTGACCACCGTGGCCGTCTTGAACGCCGCCACCGGACCAATACGATCGCGAACCATCCGGACCACCTCCTTGACGACCGCCTCTTTGGATTTGGTCACCCCGGCTTTTAGCACCACGAACCCCACCGGCACCTGGCCCTTGAGACTGTCCTCCACCCCCAGCACCGCACATTCGGCCACGTCCGGATGGTCCGACAGCACCTCCTCCATGGCACCCGTGGAGAGCCGGTGGCCGGCCACATTGATGATGTCGTCGGTACGGCTCATCACAAAGGCGTAACCGTCCGTATCGATAAAACCGGCATCGGCCGTCTTGTAGTACCCGGGAAACTCCTCCAGGTAGGACGCCACGTAGCGGTCATCGTTTTGCCACAACGTCGGCAGCGTGCCCGGCGGCAACGGAAGCTTCACCACCAACGCCCCGATCTCGCCCGGCGCCACCTGCTTATTGTTGGTGTCCACCACCTGCAGGTTCCAGCCCGGCGCCGGCTTGGTGGGCGATCCTTCCTTGACCGGAAATTCGTGCAAACCCATGCAGTTGGCGGCGATGGCCCAACCCGTCTCCGTCTGCCACCAGTGGTCCACCACCGGCACATTCAGGGCAGCTTCGGCCCAGTGCAAGGTGTTGGGGTCGAGGCGCTCGCCGGCCAGAAACAGGGCCTTGAAGTTGGACATGTCGTACTTTTTCATCAGCTTGGCATCGGGGTCTTCGCGCTTGATGGCCCGAAAGGCCGTGGGTGCCGTAAACATGGCCTTGACCTTGTGCTCGGAGATCACCCGCCAGAAGACACCGGCGTCCGGCGTGCCCACCGGTTTGCCCTCAAACAAAATGGTGGTGCAGCCCTTGAACAGCGGGCCGTAGACGATGTAGCTGTGGCCGACCACCCAGCCCACATCGGAAGCCGCCCAGTAGACGTCACCGGTGTCCACGTCGTAGATGTTCTTCATGGTCCACTTCAGGGCCACCACATGGCCGCCATTATCCCGTACCACCCCCTTGGGCTCGCCGGTGGTTCCCGAAGTGTACAGGATGTACAGCGGATCGGTGGCCGCCACCGGTACGCAATCCGCCGGTGCCGCTGCAGCCATGGCCGCTACCCAGTCCACATCCCTTCCCTCAATCATGGCGGCCTTTTCCATGGGCCGCTGGAAGATCACGCATTTCTCCGGTTTGGCGTCGCTCATGTCGATGGCCGCATCCAACAGCGGTTTATAGGCGATCACCTTTTTTACTTCGATGCCGCAGGAGGACGACACGATCACCTTGGGTTTGGCGTCGTTGATGCGCGTGGCCAGCTCCTTGGCCGCAAACCCCCCGAACACCACCGAGTGCACCGCCCCGATACGCGCGCAGGCCAACATGGCCATCGCCGCTTCGGCAATCATGGGCATGTAGATCAGCACCCGGTCTCCCTTTCCCACCCCCTGGGCCTTGAGCACCCCGGCAAATTTGGCAACCTCATCGCGAAGCCGGGTATAGGTATACGATTTAATGGTGTCGGTGACCGGGCTGTCGTAGATCAGGGCCGGCTGTTCCCCCCGCCCCTGATCGATGTGATAGTCCAGGGCATTGTAGCAGGTGTTGATCTCTCCGCCGGTAAACCAGCGGTAAAAGGGCTTGTTGCTGTCGTCGAGCACCTTATCCCAGCGCTTGTACCAATGGCAGTCTTCTGCCGCCTTGACCCAGAATCCGTTCGGATCGTTGATCGACTGTTCAAATGCCGCTTCGTAGGGGTTGGTCATGTGGCCTCCTTTTACCGTAGGTTTAGAAAATAGAAGGGTGACTCTGTTTCATGGTGACCGTGACATCCCGGTTCCCCGTGTCCCGAGGCGTTTCCGGATTCGAGGTTTCGGGGATAACCGGCTATGATCGTCCGGCGGCCTCCTCGGTGGGGAACAGATTGGACCGTCAGAAAATGATAGAGAAAAACAGTGATTAATGTCAAGAATAAAAGATGAATTTCGTACAGTATGTGAATGCAGTTAGCCTGTGTTGACCCGCGAGGACTTTTCAGATATCGTTTTCAACAACCCGCTCAATCCCTGTATCCCGACAAACACCAACGGAAGCGTCCCATGCCGTCACTGAACGCCGTCATCCACAAGAGCCTGCTACTCAAGCTTCTGGTCAGCGTCGGTTCGCTATTGCTGTTGTCCCTATCCGTGTGGGGATTCTTCAATTTCAGATACATGCAGAAAAAGATGGTGGACAATATCACCGCCGGCACCCTGCGCTTGAGCAACACCATCCGTCTGGGTACCCACTATGCCATGATGCTCAACGCCAGGGACGATATCAGGCAGATCATCAACAACATCTCCAAGCAGCACGACATCGTCAATATCCGCATTTACAATAAACAGGGGGAGATCAAGTTTTCCAATCAGGACGCCGAGATCGACACCGTCACCAACATCAAGAACGAGGCCTGCTACATCTGCCACCGCAGCGATCCACCGGTGCATCAGGTAAGCCTGACCGAAATGGTGCGGACATTCCGATCGGACGGCGGCCATCGGCTCATGGGCGTCATCATCCCGGTGTACAACGAACCGGGCTGTTCCACTGATGCCTGTCACGTCCACCCACCCGATAAAAAAGTGCTGGGCGCCATCGACCTGGTCGTTTCGCTGGAAAAAGCGGATCGGGAACTGGCCCGCTACGAAAGAAACCTGGTAGCGTTGGCCATATTCATCTTTCTGGCCACATCGGCCATGATCTACTTTTTTATCTACCGCTTCGTAAAATATCCCATCATAAGGCTGATTGACGGCACCCGACGCATCGAACGGGGCGATTTCGCGGCAACGGTGGAGGTGGACCAGGCCGATGAAATGGGACAGTTGGCCAAGGCCATTCACCAGATGGGTACGGCCATCGATAGAAAACAGAGCGAACTCAACAAACAGCGCGACCAGTTCCAAAGCCTGTTCGAAATGGTACCCTGCGTCATCACCGTTCAGGACCGCAACTACCGGTTGATCAGTTACAACCGGGAGTTTGCCGACAAGTTCGCCCCCAAACCAGGCGACTATTGCTATTGTGCCTACAAGGGGCGGACGGAAAAATGCGTGGACTGCCCGGTTGAGGCCACCTTTGCCGACGGGCGGTCCCACTACAGCGAAGAGACCGGCGTGGACAAGGACGGTAGCGTCAAGCACTGGATCGTGCGCACCACGCCCATCCGCGATAAATCCGGTGAGATCGTTGCGGCCATGGAGATGAACCTGGACATCAGCGAGCGTAAGCAACTGGAAGAAAAACTGGAACTTTCCGAAAAAAAATACCACGCCATCTTCAACAACATCCCCAACCCGGTGTTCGCACTGGAGATCCGCAGCCTGGAAATTCTGGATTGCAATAAAAGTGTCCGGACGGTTTTCGGCATGCGCCGGGACCGCTTGATCGGCACTTGTTTTCTGGATCTATTCGAACCCGATGAGCGTGAGACCATGGCCTTTCGCATGGCCACCACGGCTGTGTTGAACCGGGTCCGCCGGATGGATGCCGATGACCGGCTACGCTATATGGACATCCGCATCTCCCCCTCGGAATACACCGGTCAACGGGTGCTGCTGGTGACCATCAGCGATGTAACCAAGCGGCTGGAAGCGGAACAGCAGCTGATCCAGGCCAGTAAAATGGCCACCCTCGGCGAGATGGCCGCCGGTGTCGCCCACGAGCTGAACCAGCCCCTGTCCGTAATCAAGACCGCCAGCAATTTTTTCATGCGCAAACTGAAGAAAAAGGAGCCCATCCGCAATGAGATCCTGATGACCATGTCCGAGGAGATCGACAGTCATGTTGAGCGGGCCACCAGGATCATCAACCACATGCGCCAATTCGGCAGAAAATCGGATCCCAATCTGGCGCCGGTCCTGCTCAACGAAGTCCTGGAACGGGCCTTCGAAATCTTCAGCCAGCAGCTCAAAGTGCGGGGGATCGATGTAAAATGGCGGACGGACCCCGATCTGCCGCGGGTCATGGGAAACTCCAGCCGCCTGGAACAGGTGATCATCAACCTGCTCATCAATGCCCGGGATGCCATCGAAGAACAATCGGACCAGACGCCCAAGGGGGAGACACCCCGCATGATTGATCTGATCACCACCCGTAACACCAAGACGGTCACCTTGTCGGTATGCGACTCGGGGGGCGGGGTTCCGGAGCCGATTCGGGGCAAGATTTTCGAGCCCTTTTTCACCACCAAAAAAGTAGGCAAGGGAACCGGGCTGGGACTGTCCATCAGTTATGGCATCGTCAAGGAGTGTGGTGGCAAGATCGATGTAAACGAGAACCCGGGGGGTGGCGCATGCTTCAACCTGCATTTTCCCATGGTGAAAACACCTTGAGGACCGACAACATCCTTCTGGTGGACGACGAAGCAGGCATCCGCACGGTACTGAGCATTTCCCTGGCCGATCGGGGATACACCGTACACACGGCAGAAAATGCGGCGGAGGCCCTGAAAATGATCGAAGCGGTCCACCCGGCAATCACCCTGACCGATATAAAGATGCCAGGTATGGACGGCATCAAGCTGCTCAGAACCATCAAGGACCGCTACCCGGACATGGAGGTGATCATGCTCACCGGCCACGGTGACATGGATCTGGCCATCGATAGCCTCAAGTTCCAGGCCACTGATTTCATCACCAAACCCATCTCCGACGTAGCCTTGACCGTGGCCCTGCAACGGGCCGGTGAACGCATCGAGATGCGCCGTCAGTTGGCGGCTTACACGGAAAATCTGGAGCACCTAGTGGAAAAAAAATCCCGCCAGCTCATCGAAGCGGAACGTCTGGCCGCGGTGGGAGAAACGGTGGCGGGCCTCTCCCACACGATCAAGAACATCACCAGCGGCCTGGATGGCGGAATGTTCGTCCTGGAAAAGGGGATCGAACGGGAAGATGCCGATTACCTCAAACAAGGGTGGGAACTGGTGCGGGGAAATGTGGACCGGATCAAGACCCTGTCCCTGGATCTGTTGAATTTTGCCAAAACGGACCGGCTGGAATACCGGCTGGTTGATCCGGCGCAGCCCGCCCGTGAGGTCTTCGACCTGATGCGATCCCGCGCCGAGGATCACGGCATGGAGCTGGTTTTGGACATAGCGACCGGACCGGCCCCGGTTCACATGGATCCCGTGGGCATACATCAGTGCCTGTTGAACCTGATCACCAATGCCATCGATGCTTGTGAGGAGACGGAGCCTGTGGATACCGGTCAGCGAATCACCCTGTCAGTGGGCAGATCAACGGACGGGAGCGTCTGCTACCGGGTGGCGGATACGTGCTGCGGTATGGACGAAGGGACGAAAGCACGGTTATTCCAGCGGTTTTTTACCACCAAGGGCGTACGGGGAACAGGCATCGGTCTCATGCTCACCCGAGCCATTGTTCACCGCCATGGCGGAATCATCGATGTCACCTCACAGCCAGGGAAGGGGTCTTGTTTCACCATTATTCTGCCTGATCAATGAGGGCCTGGATGGTAGTCCGATCATAAACGGCATCCATGGCGCATTGGGCCTGATCCCATAAGTCCATGAAGACGCAATTTCCCAGAAAAGAGCAATTGCCCTTTGACGCACAGGCCATACACGCCTGTGTATTTTCCTCCTTGTCCAACGCGCGAAAGATGTCTCCCACACAAAGCCGATCCGGCGGAGGAATAAGGGTGTAACCGCCAAAAAAACCCCGCTTGGACGCCACCAGCCCTGCCCGTTTCATCTGCCCCATGATCACCTCCAGAAAACGTAATGGGATAGCCTGGGCCTCTGCGATAATAGATGTCTTTACCGGTTCATCACCCTGCTGACTGGCCAGTTCGAAGATGGCGCGCAGGGCGTATTGTTTTTTTTGGGTTACCAGCATGATACACCCGGTTCCTATGGCTTTTACCGGCCATCGCAGGGAGTTTTTGCAATGGCGGCGACGATTTACCCGTGGCCATCACCCACGGATCGCCAGATGATTATAGAAGAACCGTGACGATAACCGCTTTGTCGGAAAATAGCAATGCTGTCAATCGATTTTTTTGAGTATTTGCCCCCCCCAATTAGGTTGCGACGCGCATCCAAATTTCACCTTCAATTCCTTACAACTACCTATAAGCAAAAGTTTATTAAGTTTTTTTTATAATTTGTTTAAAAAATAATTGACATTCAATATCTTTCCCGACTATTATGGTCAAGTAGGAACTTGATCATATTAGTCAGGATAGGTCCGAATGCTGGTCCCCACCAAAAAAAACCAGTATGCCCTGCGCGCCATCTTCGAACTGGCCAAACACATGGACCAGGGGCCGGTGAAGATTTCTGAAATCGCCGCGACCCAGTCCATTCCACAGCCTTTTTTGGAAGTCATTCTCAATCAACTCAAGGCCAGCGGCATAGTCAATTCCAAACGGGGTTTTTTCGGCGGTTACTTTCTGGTCAAATCGCCCGATCGGGTATCGGTGGGGGATGTGCTGCGGTTTCTCAACCGAGAGCCGCCGACCACCGACTGCATTGCCTGCGTGTCCAAAACCAGCTGCCCGTTTGATGGCCGGTGCGCCTTTTCATCCATGTGGATCCGGGTGAAGCAGGCGGCCTTTGACATATATGATCAAACTTCTTTTCAGGACCTGATCGACCGGGAGCAGGATACCGGATGGCCGGATAAGCAATGAGGACGGTTTCCCCGTCCGAACAGGAGAACTGAAGACCCCAAGGATGTCAACGATGCGGAAAGGAAAATTTCATTTGATAACGGGTGGCATGCGGCTGGCCATGGTCATGGTTTTTTTGTTTGCCGCTGGGACCGTGAAGGTGGAACCCTCGGTTGACGACCCCCTCGAAAGCGGGGCCGATCTGATCATTATCGATTCCGTTGACGCCATGGGGCCGCTTAAACGACCGCCGGTGGCCTTTTTTCACAGCCGTCACACCGAAGCCCTGGCCCAGATCAATCGGGACTGCAGCGTCTGCCATATGGCCGACGACAAGGGGCGCCTGTCGCCCAAGTTCAAGCGACTGGCCGATGCGGACCGTCAGACGGTGACCGACGCCTACCATGTCAACTGCATCGCCTGTCACCGTGAACTGGCAGGTCCCAAACAAAAAAGCGGACCGCAGACCTGCGGGGGGTGCCACCGGAAAAATCCGCCTGTCGCCTCCACCTGGACGGAGATCGCTTTCGACAACTCCCTGCACTACCGCCATGTGAAGGCCAATGGGGAAAAATGCGACCGCTGCCACCACGAATACGACAAGCAGACCAGACAGCTGGTTTATGTCAAGGGCCAAGAGGGTTCCTGTGCCTATTGTCATAAGGAAACGCCGGTGGACGAGACGTTGGCTATCAAAGAGGCCGCCCACGACCAGTGCATCGGTTGCCATCGGGACCGCATCGCCAACAACCAACAGGCCGGACCGGTGGGCTGCGTGGGCTGCCACGACGCCGACGACCGCATGGGTATCGAGGTGGTCAAGGAGGTGCCCCGGTTGAAGCGCAACCAGCCCGACATTCTCCTGGTCAAGACCGGTGAAGAGACCCAGCCTCCCGGCGAAAGGCCGGCGGCCATGAATCCCGTCCCCTTCGACCACCAATCTCACGAGACCTACAACAACAGCTGCAGGGTCTGTCACCACGCCGCCCTGCAATCGTGCAGCAGCTGTCATACCAATGCCGGTAAGCAGGCGGGGGATAACGTAAAACTGGCCCAGGCCATGCACAGCATGACCGCCTCGACAAGCTGTATCGGCTGCCACCAGGAGAAGCAGAAGGCGCCCCAGTGTGCCGGCTGCCACACATTCATGGGCCAAAAGGAGAAGCCCAACGACCAATCCTGCAAGGCCTGTCACATGTCACCGCTTCCCGCCTACGTGAATTTGGCAAAACTCCAGGAGACAAGGGACGTGGCAGTGGATCTGCTGAAGGCGCGGGATCTGGAGACGAAAACCTTCGCGGTTGATCGGATCCCGGAAAAGGTGACCATAGGCGGACTGTCGGACCGGTTCGAACCGGCCGCCTTCCCCCATGGCAAAGTGGTCAAGGCGCTGATCGACAAAACCCGGAAAAGCAAACTGGCCGGCTATTTCCACGGCAAAAAGGGTACCCTGTGCCAGGGCTGCCACCACAACAGTCCCCCAGCGGAAAAGCCACCGGCGTGCAGCAGCTGCCATGGCAACACGGTCGAAAGCGCCGATGCCTTCAGTCCCGGACTGGTGGGTGCCTACCACCGGCAATGCATCGGCTGCCACAAGACCATGGGTATCGAAAAACCCGATTCCCGGGATTGCAATGCCTGCCACGTGGAGAAGAACAAAGGATAGGGGCCGATCGATACGGCCATAAACCGCAAGTCGAGGATGAACCATGTCACTTTCCAGGAGACAATTTCTCGGTTGGATTGGCGCGGCAGGTACGACCGCCGCTGCCGGCAGCAAAGCCACTGCCGCAACCACGCACCATTTCCAAGGCTACCCGGACGCGATGGCGGTGCTTCACGACACCACCTTTTGCATCGGCTGCCGCCGGTGTGAAGGCGCCTGCAACGCAGTCAACGAACTACCGGCGCCGGAAAAACCCTTTACCGATCTTTCCGTCCTCGAGAACCGACGACGCACCACATCCAAAGCCTACACCGTGGTCAACCAGAAGCCGGGCAACGGCAGCGGCCCCATGTTCGTAAAAAATCAGTGCAATCACTGCCTGGAACCCGCCTGCGCCTCGGTTTGCTTCGTCAAGGCATTGACGAAGAGCAAAGAGGGCGCCGTGGTCTACGATGCATCGGTTTGCGTGGGTTGCCGCTACTGCATGGTGGCCTGCCCCTTCGAGATTCCCACCTATGAATACGATAGCGCTTTTTCGCCCCGGATAATGAAGTGCACCATGTGTCATCCGCGGGCGCTGGAAGGAAAACTACCCGGCTGCGTCGACTCGTGTCCCACCGAAGCGCTGGTGTTCGGCAAGCGCGACGATTTATTGAAAATCGCCCGGCGGCGAATCACCCGCCGGACGGAGCGATATGTGGACCACATCTACGGCGAGCGGGAAATGGGCGGCACCTCATGGCTCTACCTGTCCGGCGTACCCTTCGAAACCATCGGCATGCGAATGGATTTAGGAGTGACCCCGGCACCGGAACTCACGGCCGGCGCCCTGGGCGCGGTTCCCATGGTGGTGGGTCTCTGGCCGGTGCTGCTCACCGGCATCTATGCCATGAGCAAGCGCAAAGAGAAGATCGCCGCAGAAGAAAAGGCCCTGGCGGTAGCCGAAGCCCTGACCGAGGCCGACGAACGGGCCGCAGCCAAACTGGACGCGACCATGGAAAAGGCCGAACAGGAAAAGACTGCCGCCGTTGAAAAAGCCGTGAAGGAGATCCTGACGGCCGAGGCCAAGGCCCGAGCCGAGACCGAAGCCGCCGCGGCGCAGGATCCGCAAGCCACAGGCGGCAATGAAAAAGACGCGTAGCCGGTGTTTTGATCCGGATCGATCCAAACCGTTTGGGAGGAATCCTTTATGTCTGATAAAACCGCCACCACGGGCCAACCGATTTTCTCACCCTTCAATATCGTGGCCGGTTTCATTTTGCTGGTGGGAGGGATCATTACCATCCTGCGCTTTACCCAGGGACTGGATGCGGTCACCAACCTGTCCGACGACAACCCCTGGGGCATATGGATCGGATTCGACCTGCTGGTAGGCGTCGCCCTGGCCGCCGGTGGATTCGTGACCTCGGCGACCGTGTATATCTTTGGAATGAAGCAATATCACGCCGCCGTCCGTCCGGCCATTCTTACCGGCTTTCTGGGCTACGCGTTGGTGGTCCTGGCCCTGCACTACGATGTGGGTCGTCCCTGGCGACTGCCCTACCCGTTCATCATGCAGCGGGGCACCACCTCGTTGCTCTTCGAGGTGGCCGCCTGCGTGGCCCTTTACCTGACCGTATTGTTCATCGAATTCTCCCCGGCGGCCTTGGAGTGGCTGGGACTCAAGCGGGCACGCGATATCGTGATCAAACTGACCATACTGTTGACTATTTTCGGCGTGGTACTCTCCACCTTACACCAGTCCTCATTGGGCGCCCTGTTTCTCATCGCGCCTTCCAAGCTGCATCCGTTGTGGTACACGCCCTATCTGCCGATCTATTTTTTCGTCACCGCCGTAATCGCCGGGTTATCCATGGTGATCTTCGAAAGCTCACTGTCCCATCGTTTTTTCTCACACAAGATGGATGCGGTTCACCTGGCGGGAAAGGACACGGTGCCCCTGGGATTCGGCAAGGCGGCCGCGTTGGTGCTGGCCGGTTATTTCATCATCAAGGTGATCGGCATCAGCGCCGGCAACACCTGGCACTATCTGGCCACCGGCTACGGCGCCTGGTACCTGGTGGAGCTATTTGGCTTCGTGGCGCTTCCGGCCTTTCTCTATGCCGTAGGGGTGCGGGACAAGAACATCACCCTGATTCGATGGACGGCTGCCTTGACCGTGGTGGGAATCGTCGTCAACCGGTTCAACATCTGCCTGGTGGCCTTCAACTGGCACCTACCCGCCGGCGAGCGCTATTTTCCTCACTGGATGGAGATCGGCATCAGCGTTTTCATCGTGACCCTGGGCGTCGTGGTCTATCGATTTATCGTCACCCGCATGCCCGTACTCTACGAACACCCGTACGACGACGTCCCTTAACCGTTTGAAAAGGAAGCCACCGCCCATGGAAACCATTTTTACGCTGCAAGCGTTCATGCTCCATACCAAGAATATCACCTATGTGCTTATGGTCGCTGCCCTAATCGGAATCACGGGATTCTGGCTGTTTCTCACCGAACATGATGATGAATAGGAACAGCTCAATGTCGATAAAAGGAGTTCCCCATGTATGAACTGGTAACCGGCCCCCTTGCCTGGATCGCCTTCGGCATCTTCATTATCGGCCTGCTCTACCGTCTGGTGTGGTACATCCGGGGCCTGAACTGGCAGCTGGACCGCGTCACCTATTCGGAGAATGTGGCCTACGGCATCAAAGGTGCCCTGCGCTCCATCTTCTACTGGCTGCTACCATTCGGCACGCACAGTTGGCGATTCTACCCCGGGTTCACCATCCTGGTGTTCGTCTTTCACATCTGCCTGCTGGCCACCCCCGTGTTTCTTACGGGGCATAATGTGTTGTTGCTGGAACGATGGGGAATCAGCCTGCCGTCCCTGCCCGAAGGTCTGACCGATTTGATGACCGTGGCCGTGATGGTGGCGGCGCTGTTCATCGTCCTGCGGCGCATCGCCCTGCCGGAGGTGCGCAACCTCACGAAACCAAACGACTTTCTGGTGCTGGGCATCGCCGTGGCGCCCTTTTTGACGGGTTTTCTGGCCTACCACCAGGTGGGCGGCTACGACTTCTGGATCGTGGCCCACGTGTTGTGCGGCGAGATCATGCTGGTAGCCATCCCCTTTACCAAGCTGTCCCATTTTCTGCTTTTTTTCCTCTCCCGGGCACAGCTTGGCATGGATTTCGGGATCAAGCGCGGCGGCATGAAAAACAAAGGAATGGCCTGGTAGGCCTTGCGCAAACATGTTAAATTTGTTTTTTACTAGGTGATATTATGCCCGAAGGAGTTCTCTGCAGCAAGCAGGTTGTCGATACCAAGGAAAAGCTCAACGCCCTGTTGGCGGACAAGGGAGGCAAGCAGTACTATTCCGAGATGAAGCAGCTTGACGTGGACGGCAAGGCCCTGTGGGCCACGATGGAAAAGACCTGCAAGTCCAGGCTGCGAACCTGGCTGGAGATCTGCGCCCACTGCGGGATGTGCGCCGACAGCTGTTTTTTCTACCTGGCCAACAACAAAGACCCCAAGCAGGTGCCCGCTTACAAGATCCAGTCCACCCTGGGTGAGATGATCAAGCGAAAGGGAAAGGTGGACAACGATTTCATGCACATGGTCATGGACACAGCCTGGTCCAAGTGCTCCTGCTGCAATCGCTGCGCCACATACTGCCCCTTCGGCATCGACATGGGAGTGATGTTCAGCTATGTTCGGGGATTGTGCTTCGCTCAGGGGTTCGTGCCCTGGGAACTGAAGATCGGGTCGGGCATGCACCGTATCTACAATGCTCAGATGGACATCACCACCGAGGACTGGGTGGATACATGTGAGTGGATGGCCGAAGAGTATGGAGAGGACTGGCCGGGACTGGAGATTCCAGTGGACAAACAAGACGCGGACATCATGTACACGGTCAACGCCCGGGAGCCCAAGCACTACCCGGAGGACCTGGCCGAAGCCGCAATTCTCTTTCACCTGGCCGGTGAGAACTGGACCGTTCCCAGCCGGGGATGGGAGGAGACCAGCCTGGCCATGTTTGCCGGGGACTGGGGGGCCTGCAAGATCCAGGTGGAAAGCGTCTATGCGGCCATGGACCGGCTTAAGCCCAAGCGCATGGTGGTCACCGAATGCGGTCATGCCTACCGGGCGACAGTTATTGAGGGGCCATACTGGGCAGGGATCGAGTCAGGCAAGACACCGATTGAAAGCTTCCACTATGTGGAGTGGGTGGCCGAGGCCCTGCGCACCGGAAAATTNAAGATCGATCCGGCCAAGCGGATCAAAGCGCCGGTGACCTACCAGGATTCGTGCAACTATGTGAGAAATGCGGGTCTCGCCGACTGCGCCCGGGAGATCATGAGCCAGATCGCCGAGGACTTCCGGGAGATGCGACCCTGCAAGGAGCATAACTTTTGCTGCGGCGGGGGCGGCGGTCTTAACGGAATCGGCCGCTACCGCCGGGAGCGCAACATCGGATTGACGGTTAAACGGGATCAGATCCTGGCCACCGGGGCCAAGCTTGTGGTGGCTCCCTGTCACAATTGTTGGGACGCCATCCGGGACTTGGAAGAAGTTTACGAAATAGGCATCCGCTGGTCCTTTCTTAAACCACTGCTGCTGAGCACGGTGGTGGTTCCGGAGCACATGAAGCCCCGGAACGAATAGTAAAGACGCATAATGGAAAATGTCCGCCTCAACATTGATGGCACCATCGATACCATTCCCAAAGGGGATCTGCCTAGGCTGCTATCCTGCCTGGCGTGTCAGGTGGAACTGGCGCCGGGGTATACCCTGCGCAGCTTTTTCAAAATGCTGGACGCCCATGATGCCCTGGTTCACCTGAACGCCTTTTTCCCCGACATGCTGGCGCAGTTTCACCGGGGACCGAACGATGGTTGCCGGGTGGACGGCATCGACTGGCTGGTGCTGGAAAAGACCGTCGAAATGGTCGGCTTTCCCGGCGAACCGTGCCTTGAAATCTACCGCAACTTTTCCGGATGGTGCGAGGGCCAATCGGTCCGGATCAAAGATTTTCAGGTGGATATGCTGTTGGATATGGAGGTGCGTCTGGGCAAGCTGAAGCATGTCATCTTCGGTGATCAGGTCGATCTCTTTAAATTCGACACCGTGTTCACCCTTTTTGAATTCGTGGAGGGAATCGGCTGGGAACTCGGATTTCACGGAACCCCCAGGGAATGCCGCATATGAATGGATACCATCTCACGTTCATAAAGGTGAAAACAGTATCCAGTCGTTTGCGAACATCTATTCGTTGAACGATTTTGGGGGAACTCGTGTGCCACTTAAGGAGACAACCCATGTTTAAAAAGATCCTGTTTGCGACCACGGCGTCACCAGCCTGCGACAATGCGGCCAAGGTGGCCTTCGACCTGGAGATGAAATGGGATGCCAAGCTCTGTGTTTTTCACGTCCTCGGTGTCCCTGCCCGCGGATACAGCTCTTTTGTCACCGACGTCCGCACCGGGGAGACCGAACAGATCGACCCGGACTACGTGGACTGGGTGAAAGAAGAGATGAGGCATACCTACGATACACTCCTCAAAGACAGTCAAAACGCAACCCTCGAAGCAGTCATCGGTGTTCCTCACCGGGAGATCCTGAGAAAGGCACGTGCCGAAGACGTGGACTTGATTGTCATTGGCGCCCACACCCGGGACGAAGATATCGGGGCCACCCGCTATCGCAGCGTGGTGGGCAGCACCATGCAGAAGGTGGCCAAGAGCGCCCGTTGCCCGGTGGTCATTATCAGCCGTCCCTGCACCACATGCTGGAAACTTTTTTCCAACATCGTCGTGGCTACCGATTTTTCCAAACCGGCCACCAGTTCCTTCCTCTGGGCCGCGCGGCTGGCCAAGGAAGTCCACGCCCGCCTGCACCTTTTTCACGCCGTGGATATCAGCGCATCCGAACCGGGAAAAGTGAAGGGGCAGGCGGAAATCGAAGCGCGCATCGAAGCGGCCCGCCGGAAAATCGAGAGCAAATATCTCTCACCACGAAAAGGGTTTGACGATTACGAAGTGGGCATCCGGGAGGGAACCCCTTACGTGGAAATTCTCAAATTTGCTCGGGAAAAACAGGCCGATCTGATCGTCATGGCTCACCACACCCGGGAGATCGATCCGGAACTGGCCCTCTTGGGCTCCACGGTGGAACAAGTGGTGCTGCGCTCCTCATGCCCGGTAGCCAGTGTTAACCATCCGGACAAGGCTCTGGATGCACCGGCCTGAGAAAACCTATAGCCGGTGCCGCTTCGACGCGATAAGTCAATGATGCCTGACACCCACAAACCGATATCCCACGAAGGGACCGTTCTCATCGTCGACGATGCAATGGACATGCGGGTGTTTATTTCCGCCTTGTTTAAGACCAACGGTTACCGCACCGAAACCTGTCGGGACGGATCGGCCGGCCTGGAAAAAGCCCGGGAGATCACGCCCGACCTGATCGTTCTGGACGTGATGATGCCCGGCACCGGTGGCGCCTTGATGTACAAAGCGCTGAAAACAGACCGCCGCCTGAAGCAGACTCCCGTCATTATGCTGTCAGCCGTGGAGCAGCGATCTTTCCAACACTATCTGAAGATGCTCAACATCAGACTGGCGGCACCGCTTCCCGCTCCGGACGCTTACCTGGAAAAGCCGCCCGATCTTCCACGACTGCTTGACACGGCGACTCGACTCATGGCTTTACGAAAAGGGTAGCAATGGAAACAAAAATCCTGCTGGTCGACGATGAGGAGGGTATCCGGAAAGTTCTGGGCATCTCCTTGATGGATATCGGCTATCAGGTGTTCACCGCGAAAAACGGCAGGGAGGCCCTGGCGGTTTTCAAAAAGCACCTCCCCCCCATTGTGCTCACCGACATCAAGATGCCTGTCATGGACGGCATCAACCTGCTCCGGCAGATCAAGGCGGAGAGTCCGGACACGGAAGTGATCATGCTCACCGGCCACGGTGACATGGATCTGGCCATCAAGTGCCTCAAGCTGGAAGCCACCGATTTAATTACCAAACCGATCAACGACGATGTCCTGGAGATTGCTCTGAAGCGAGCCCATGACCGTATCGGCATGCGCACGCAGCTGCGCGCCTACACCGAAAATCTGGAAAACCTGGTACGCGAACAAACCGCCCGGCTGATCAATACCGAACGGCTGGCCGCCGTTGGACAGGCAGTCGAGGGTCTCTCCTCGGCACTGCGAGGCATTGCCGGTGATCTGGACACCGGCATCAACTACTTCAACGAACTGCCCTGCTTCGTCTCAATCCACAACCCTCACCAGGAGATCATCGCCATCAATTCTCTTTACCGAGAACGGCTGGGGGACCACGTCGGGCTGGCCAGCGGGGCTGCTTATCCACCGGACAACCCGGCGCCTTCGCCGGTGAAAGAGACCTTTACCACCGGAAAGGGCATGCGCCGCCGGGCGACGGCGGTGTATGCCGACGGTACACGAGGACCGGTGATGGTGCACACCTCGCCCATCCGGGACAGTCGTGGCAACGTGGAACTGGTGGTGGAAATCGGGGCCGACATCGGCGAGGTCCGGCGCCTCCAGGAGCGTCTCCAGGCCACCCGACAGCGCTACCGGCAGCTTTTCGACGAAGCACCCTGCTATATCACGGTTCTGAGCCCCGACCTGACCATCCGGGCGGCCAACCGTCGCTTTCAGGAGGACTTCGAACTGACCGTCGGCGCGTTCTGCCACCGGATATACAAAGACCGGGACGAGGTCTGCCCCGGCTGTCCGGTAACCCGGACCTTTGCCGACGGCAACTCTCACCAGTGTGAGATGGAGGTAACTTCGAAACGGGGAGAAACCTACCGGGTGCTGATCAGGACCGCGCCCATCCGCGACCTGAACGGCCACATCACCCATGTGATGGAGATGTCCACCAACGTCACCCGCACCCGCCGGCTGGAAGACCAACTGACCTCGTTGGGACTGATGATCGGATCGGTCTCCCACGGCATCAAAGGCCTGCTCACCGACCTGGACGGCGGCATCTACCTGGTGGATTCGGGATTTAAAAAGGAGAATCAGCAGCAGATCCACGAGGGATGGGATACCGTGCGTTTCATGGTGGGACGCATCCGGGACATGGTGTTGGACATCCTATACTATGCCAAGGAGAAGGACCTGAAATGGGAAACGGTGGATGTCCTCGGTTTTTCCGAGGAGGTGCTGCGCACCGTTCGGCCAAAAATAAACGATCAGGAGATCGCGATTCGCCATCGTTTCGACCCCGCCATCGACCGTTTCCAGGTGGATGCCGGTATCGTTCGCAGCGCGCTGACCAATATTATCGAAAACGCCGTGGAAGCCTGCCGGTCTGACCTGTCGGGCCGACCCCACGAAATCTGCTTCGAAGTCACCCAGGATGCGGATCACATCTACTTCAACGTGTCGGACAACGGCATCGGCATGGATACGGCCACCCGCGCCAATGTTTTCACACCCTTTTTCTCCTCCAAGGGCACACGGGGCACCGGGCTGGGGCTGTTCATCTCCAACCGGATTCTCAGCCAGTACGGTGGGGGGATTTCGCTGGAATCGGAACCGCATGCCGGCACCCGCTTCTCCATTAAAATCCCCAAAAAAGCCGATCTTCATCCGGCCACGGCCGCGCCATAGAATCAACGAACCCGGCTCCAAGTTGTGGGGCGATGCCAAAATCGATATCGTGCGCGTAAACATTCTTGCCGCTGTTCGGCGGCGGTTCGACCTTGATCCACACGTTTATGGCAGGGTAATTTGCCGGTTGGCGACCATCAGATGTTCTTTTTCTATATTTGCATCCTGCAGCAGGGCTATTTTTTTCAGATCGAAGGCTTTTTTCAAATGGCGGATATTTTGTTTTTTCAGGCCCTGGATGCGGGAAACCATACTGGGGTGGGAAATGATAGTCAAAGTTTCCGGCCGTTTTTCCATCTTGTTCAGTGCGGATGTAATGGCATCGAGCACAATTTCCCCGTGCACCAGGTGACCGAAGGCCGGGTGGTAGGGGCCGGCGATAAAATCGCCCGCCCGGGTCAATCCATCCGATGCCTGGAGCCCCATGCGGACGACCGGAATGTGACTGGTTTTAAAAAAAAGGTACAGCCGTTTCACCAGGGTGACACAAGCTGCCAGCGACATGGGATGGTAGCGACCGGCATTGAATCGTCCGGCCAGGCGACTGCCTTTGAGGACCAGGGTGGGATAGATTCGGACAAAATCGGGCTGCAGCGCGGCAACCCGGCGGGCTGTCTCCATGGCACCGTCGTCGTCGTCCGCGGGAAGCCCAACCATCATCTGCAGACCCACCTGATAACCCCTCGCTTTCAGCAGGCCGGTGGCGTGGACGGTGTCCGCTGCCCGGTGCCCCCGCCCGGCGGCATCGAGGACCAGATCGTTCATAGATTGAACGCCCAGTTCTACCGTGGAGACCGGAAACCCGTCCAGCAGGCCTAAGGTTTCCCGGCTGATCGTGTCCGGTCGGGTGGAAAAACGGATACTGTCCACACGCGCTTCCTGCACAAAGGGCACGGCTGCCCTCAGCAGGGACAGAATGGTCTCTTTGGCAAGCCCTAAAAAACTGCCGCCGAAAAAGGAGATCTGGGTAGTGGAAGCCCGCTTTTTCCCGTACTTCAGAAAGCGCCTCACTTCGCGGTGGATCTGGTCCGGAGACGGTGTCTGTCTGGTCCCACCGGTGATGGATCGTTGGTTACAGAAAACGCACTGGTGCGGGCATCCCATGTGGGGGATAAACAGGGGGATGATCAGGGGCCGGCCGATCGGCGGGGTGTCGCCGCAAGGTTCCATGGTCAAGGGGATCGATCCAGCAGCTCGAGGCCAGCCCTGGCGGCCTCCTGCTCGGCCATTTTCTTGCTCCTGCCATCGCCTTCGGCGATGAATCCGGCCACGGTCATGCGTATCCTGAAGATCTTGTCGTGATCCGGCCCGTGCTCATCGACCACCTGATATCGAGGTACCTCGTGATAGGTCGACTGGACGCGTTCCTGAAGCCTGCTCTTGTAGTCGGTTTCATAGCGGGCATGGTTGGCGGAACGCAGCCGCTCACGAAATTGGTTTTCCACAAATGTAAACGCGGCATCAAATCCGCCGTCAAGATAAATAGCGGCGATCACCGCTTCGGTGGCATCGGCCAGAAGAGAGTTTTTTTCCCGGCCGTCGGTCAGCGATTCCCCTTTGCCCAACAGCAGGTGGGCGCCAAGGTCAATCTCCCGGGCGATGGTGGCCAGGTGGGTTTCATTGACCAGTTGCGCCCGATTCCTGGACAATTCACCTTCGGCCAGATTCGGGAATCGCTGCATTAATAGGTGGCTGATGACCATGTTCAACACGGCATCCCCTAAAAATTCCAGCCGCTCGTTGCTGCTGATGGTTGCCTGCGGCTGCTCATTCACGAAGGAACTGTGGCGAAGGGCCGCGGTTAACTGTTCCGCGCTGTTGAAGCGATACCCGAGCGCCTTTTCCAAACCTTCATGCACGGCGTTTTCAGGCACCGGATCATCCAGGATCATCGCTTGAGATGCTCCATCAGTGTTTCATAAATTGAATAGGGTACCTGAAAGCTGCCGTCACCGACACCCATGCGGATCCCCGGTGTGACATCACCGTGAAAGTCCGTACCGCCGCTAATCAGCAGGTTGTGTTTACGGGCCAGGCGGCAATACGCGACGGTGGCTGCTGAGGGATGATCGGGGTAGAGGGCTTCGACCCCCTTAAGGCCCATCGATTGGAGGGCAAGCAGGAAGACCTCGAAGGTTTGCGGATTGGTCAACCCGATCAAAAAGGGATGTGCCAACACAGCAATACCACCGGCGTCGCTAATGGCGCCAATGGCATCGGCCATGGGAACGCGTGATTTTTCCACATAGGCAGGCCTGTTCTTACCCAAAAATCGGACGAAGGCATCGTCAATGGACGCCGCCATTCCTTTTTTAACCAGCAACTGAGCGATGTGGGGACGTCCGGGGGTCCCATCGCCGACGATCCGGGCCAACTCATCCTCGTTCAAATCCATTCCCAAGGCATTGAGCCGCGAAATAATTTTCGGATTCCGGTTTTCCCTGGCACGTTTGAGCACACCCAGCAGTGAATCGAGCGCCGGATGGCCAGGATCGATCCCGTACCCGAGGATGTGAACACTGCCGTCAATCCGATACCCAACCGGTGCGGCGGCACTGATCTCTATTCCGGTCAGAAACATAAGCGTCGATGGAATGCCGCCAGCAATGGCGGCAACCGAACCGGCGAGAGTGTCGTGATCGGTTATGGCTATGGCTTTCAGGTCACACCGAACCGCCATCGCGATGATCTCGGATGGGGTCAGGGTGCCGTCGGAGGCCGTGGAGTGGAGATGCAGATCAATACCGGCACGCGGATCAGATGCCAAGGGCCTTTTCAAAAGCCTCCTCTTTGGTCTTGCAATCAATGCACTGGGTGGTGACCGGTCTTGCCTTGAGTCGCTCTACCGAAATATCTTCACCACACTTTTCGCAGATACCAAAGGTGTCGTTTTGTATCCGATCAAGTGCTTTTTTGACTTTCTTGATCAGTTTGTGCTCACGGTCGCGAATCCGCAGCATGAAGTTTCGGTCCGATTCCAGTGACGCCCGATCCGTGGGGTCCGGAAAATTCTCTTTTTGTTCCGTCATCCCCGAAACGGTTTCGCCTGCGTGACTCAGCAGTTCCTCCAGCCGCTCGTGAAGAAGCCCTTCAAAAAATTTGAACTCTTTTTCGTTCATCACTCAATCCCGCAATAGTAAAATTACCTAAGATTCTACCGAACAAGAGAGTCTAGCACAAGGATTCGGGCATGTAAAGCGCTATTCCGTCATCGCTTAAGATCCGGAGGTTATGCGTTCATGTTTTTTGAGTCCCGGCGCAGAATTTCTTGAGTTGACCGAAATCGTTTTTCTTGCACAACCATTACCATCATGCCAGAATTAAGCGATTTTGGCAATAGACGGCACCGTCGTTTTTCAACGGGCGGGTTGCCGTCTTTTTTTGCCCGTGTCTTTACCCTCAGGCCAGCTCCGACACCAGGGTCTCCAGCGTCTTCAGGTTATTGACATTGAGAACGGGTTGCGCATGGTCCACCGGCACGATCTTTTTCAGCAGGCCCCTTAGTACTTTCCCGGGGCCCACCTCCACGAACACGTCAACCTTTTCAGCCACCAGCCGACGGACGGTATCGTACCATTTCACCGGACTGCACAGCTGCAAGGCCATGAGCCGTTGGATCGATTTAGCGTCTTCGCAGCGATCAGCCGTTACGTTGTGGATGACCGTGTTTAGCGGTGAATCGAATTGAAAGGTGTCTAAAAAATCGATGAATTCCGCTTCGGCCCCCCGGATCAGATCGCTATGCCAGGCCCCGCTTACCTTCAGGGGGATCGCCCGGCCGCCCTCGGATTTGGCCGCCTGGGAGACCACCGCCACCGCTTCCGGAGCACCGGTAATGACGATCTGCTGCGCGGCGTTATGATTGGCCACCGAAACCACGCCCGTTTGTCGGCCGGTTTTCACCAAGGCGTCCACCGCAGCAATGTCCATTCCAACAATGGCGCTCATGGCACCCTTGTGTTTCGACGACTCCCGGTGCATCAACTGGCCACGCCTGAACACCAACCGAAGCGTGTCGGCCATGGAAACCACCCCGGCGGAAGTCAGCGCACTGTACTCGCCAAGGCTGTGTCCGGCGGAAAAACGACAGCTGATACCGGCGCGTTGAATGGCGGCCAGACACGCCAGGTTCACCGCCGTCACCGCCGGTTGCAGGTTGACGGTTTCCGTCAAGGTCTCCATGGGGCCTTTAAAACAATACCGGGAAATGTGGGCACCGGCGATCTCATCGACGGCGTCGAAGATTTCCCTGACAAAGTCGTATTCCTGAAACAGGTCATGCCCCATACCGACCTGTTGAGAGCCCTGTCCGGGAAACAAGAATGCAATTGATTTCAATGATTTTCCTCCAATTTGAAGAGTTTCCGCGTCAGATCCAACGAGGCGAATTTACTGCCATGGCAGCCCTCTCTTTTTAAAAAATCCGTTGGCTCGTGGAGAATCTTATTCACCAGGGCGCCCGTCATGCGTTCGATGGCACGCTTGTCGGCTTCGGAGAGATGGCTCAAGGTTCCCAAGGTTTTTTCAAGCTCCCGTCTGGCCATGGATTCAACCTTTCCGCGCAGAGAGACAATTGTCGGCACCACTTCGAGGGTATCGTACCATTTGCGAAAGCCAATCACCGCTTCATCGATAATCCGCTGGGCCTTAACGGCTTCCCGGTTGCGGTCCTCGATGTTTACATCCACGATGCCCTTCAGGTCGTCGATGTCGTAAACATAGGCATTGTTAATGCGGTTGATGTCCGGATCGATATCTCGGGGTACGGCAATATCGATAAAAAAAAGACTGCGGTTGCGGCGACTTTTCATGGCTTCTTTGATCTGATTTTTTTGAAGCACGTATTCGCTGGAACCGGTGGAACTGATGACAATGTCCACTTCGTTGATGGCGTCGACAATTTCTTCGAATTTAACCGCTTTCCCATGGAAACGCTTGGCCAGTTCAAGGCCCCGGGAAAAGGTACGGTTGGCCACGGTAATGGTACCGACCCGATTGCGAATCAGATGCTCAACGGCCAGTTCGGCCATCTCTCCGGCGCCGACCAGCATGACCCGCTTGCCCTCAAGATCGCCGAAAATCTTTTTCCCCAGTTCGATGGCGGCGTAGCTGATGCTCACCGCATGGTCGCCAATACCGGTTTCCGTGCGCACTTTTTTGGCCACGCTGAAAGTGCGGTGGAGCAGCTTGTTGAGGATGACGCCGGCGTTCTTTTTCAATGTGGCCCTGTAATAGGCCGATTTCATCTGCCCGAGGATCTGGGGCTCGCCCACCACCATGGAGTCCAGACTGGCGGCGACTTGAAAGGTGTGCCGCACGGCGTCATCTCCGGCATACTGATACAACGAATTTTCAAACTGGGAAAGTGGTATTTTTTTGAATTCGGCGATGAACTGCTTGGCGATGGTTACCGCCGCTTCGCGCTCATCGACGGCCATGAGCAGTTCGATCCGGTTGCAGGTGGAAAAAAGGACTGATTCACCGATGGCCGGGTTATCTCGAAGCATCAACAGCGCCCGTTCGGTTTCGTCTACCGTAAAGGAAATGCACTCCCGAACGTCGACGGAAGCGGTCTTATGATTCAGTCCAAACAGTACGATATCACGCATAGTTCATTATCACTGTCGGTCCGCATATGCCGTGTCCGTGGCAAAAGGGACCGAATGTTATCAATTCATCGACCTATATGGCCGTAAAGGTTCCGTGGTGACCCTTTAGCAGAAAGTTGACCCCGAAAAAGGTGAAGAGCAGAACACCGAATCCAATCATGGCCATGATGGCCATCCGTCTTCCCCGCCACCCGACGGTCAGTCGCTCATGGAGCAGGGCCGCGTAAAACAGCCAGGTGATGGCGGACCAGACCTCCTTGGGATCCCAGCTCCAGAAGCGCCCCCAGATGGCCTTGGCATAAACGACACCGGTGATCAAACCGATGGTAATCATCGAAAAGCCGACCACGATGCAAGCGTAGCCGGTGGTGTCCAGCAGGTCCAGCGACGGCAGCCGACTGAAAAAAAACCCCCGCGTTTTCTTCTTGATGGCGCTTTCCTGAAGCAGATACAACATGCCCAGGCCGCAAGCCAGGGCAAAGGCTGCATTCCCGAAAAAGATGGTGGTGATGTGGGCGGCCAGCCACCAGCTCTTGAGCAGTTGTGGGTCCTGGGAGATCGGTTTCGGAATCTGATTGGCCACGATCATGGTCAGGGTAATCAGCGGTGCTGCAAAAATACCCAATATTTTCAGTTTGTACTTGAAGAAGAAGGCCAGAAACACCGCCGCAACGGCCCAAGCGGTAACCGAGAGGGTTTCATGGAGGTTGTTGACCGGAAAGTTACCTGCCCGGACGCCACAAGCCACCAGCGAAACCGTATGCAGGGCGAATCCGGCAATCATCAGTCCGGCCGCAATGCGCTGAAGGACGGTTTTCTGGAAAAAAAGATAACCGAAATAGCAAACACAGCTAAACACGTAAATGATGGTCGCAAGGATGAAAACGGACTCCATATCACTCCCCGGGCTGTCGGTTAGTTAGCATCAGCCGGTCGTATCGGTAGCCGGGACCCAAAACCCTCTCCAATAACCGGTCAATCTGATCAACCTTTTTATCTTTGACCAGAGCAAGCAGGTTTTCTGCAATGAGTTTCTCGAAAAGGGGTTTGTGCATTTCCGGCTCGTGGGCGGCGGCCAGCAGCCGGGTACGGATAGCCCCCATCAGATCAAGCAGGTCGCCATATTCGGAACCGAAATCGGCTTCGAGACGTTTACGGATGTGTTTGGCAAAGGCGGGGCTTTTCCCGGCAGTGGAAATCGCCATGACAAAATCACCGCGCCGAACAATGGCCGGCAGGATGAAATTGCAGATCTCCGGCCGGTCGGCAATGTTGCACAGCAGGTTCTGAGATTCCGCGTCGACATTGATCTGCCGGTTCAGCGTCTCATCATCGGTGGCGCCGATAACCAGAAACATGCCGACCACATCCGATGATCGATAGGCACGCGGTTTCAGGATAATGGCCTGGTCCGCAGCCAATTGCCCAATCGACGAAGAGTTTTCGGGGCTGACCACGGTCACCACGGCGCCGCATTGGATGAGGGTGTTCACCTTGCGGGCAGCCACGCGCCCACCGCCGACCACCAGGCATCGCCGTTTTCGAATGTCGAGATTAACCGGATAATACCGCATTTCGAGTCCATTAGAGTGTCAGGGTCATCAGATCCCGGGCCAGCACGATCGGTCCACTATATGTGCTTCGGCATTGTTTTTCAATATCGACGTTTTCACATGCCGGATAAAAGTGGGTCAACACCAGCCGTCTGACAGCCGCCGTCTGGGCAATTTTCCCGGCCAGTGAAGGCGTCAAATGGCCATCGGCTTTCTGATCATCGGGGAATGCCGATTCGCAAATCATCAGGTCGGCATCGGTTGCGATGTCGGTCAGACCGTCGCAGACATCCGTATCTCCCGAATAGACCAACGCTTTTCCATCGGCATCGACAATGCGATAGGCCAAGCTTTCCGGCCGGTGGGAAACGGGCATGGAAGCGATACCAAAAGCCGTACAGTTGTGCCGATCAGCATCTTTTGTATCCAGTTCAACGACCGAGAACAGATCGGGAGGAAGTACAATCCAGCGCCCGTATACCTTTTTCAGGCGCTCAAAAAATGACCGGAATCCCTGCCCGGCGACGATGGTCAAGGGTTGCTTCTGGGCGGCAGGCGCCGGATACTTCAGGGCGAACAGAAAGGCGGCCAGTTCGTTGCTGTGGTCCGGATGGAAATGACTTAGAAAGATGTGGGAAATATCCATGATGGAAACGCCAACTTCCAGCAGGCGTCGCATGGTTCCAGGTCCGCAGTCGAAAAGCAGGTTCTCCCCACCGGTTTGCATCAGAAATGAGCAAGGGTTGCGCGTCAGTGAAGGCACACAGGTTCCCGAACCCAGGATGGTGACTTGGCTTGCCATGGTCTATTTACTTTCTTTGACAATGCGTCTTGTTATATGATCGATCATGATATGACGAACCCGAAAAGAATTCAACCTGAAGATATCGGCATGCCACGGTGAATTTGTTCATTTTGCCGAGTCAATTGAATGTCGGTTGTTGCCGAGACAACATTCAACCGAAGTGATCGGCGCCCCCTTTACCGATTGGAAAGATAGAGTGATAAATTTTTAGGTCGCGTCCATTACCAGTCCCTTGGCCGGATGATACAAAGAGGAGCAACCATGACGGAATTAATTGAAAAAAGAATTCTAATCATCGAAGATGATAAACATATCGCCGAAGGAATCCAGCTGAACCTCAGCCTTCAAGGGTACGACGTGGAGATCGCTGTTGACGGTGTGGCGGGTCTGAATAAATGGAAGGAACTCGGACCGGATCTTGTTATTCTGGACATCATGCTGCCAGGCATTGATGGTTTTTCCATTCTTCAGAGCATCCGGTTGGAAGATGAGCGCCTGCCCATATTGATCCTATCGGCCAAGGGCGATCCGGACGACCGGATCAAGGGACTCGCCTTCGGGGTCGATGATTATCTGGCCAAGCCCTTCAACCTCGAAGAACTGCTCCTCCGCATCGAGCGTCTGCTCAAGCGTGGTGGTTGGAATCGGGAAAACGGTGCGCCGGTCACACCATCTTTCAAAACCTACCATTTCGGGGACAACCACATCGATTTCGAAACCCATACGGCCCATTGCTGCATGGGAACAATTTCCCTGACCGGACAGGAATCCAAGCTGCTCAAGCTGTTTATCGCCAATCGCGGCAAGCCGCTTTCCCGAGACAAGTTGTTGCAAATCGGTTGGGGGTATTCCAGGAAAACAACCACCCGCACCGTGGATAATTTTATCGTTCGTTTCCGTAAATACTTTGAGCCTGATCCAAGAAAACCCGTCTTTTTCAAGAGTCTTCGATCAATCGGTTATCTTTTCGATCACGACCATTGAATGAGCGGAAATGTGACTGCTAACGAATTCATCAATCCTGTATGTTTTTTCTGCAATCCCCGAAAAACCATCAAGCATGGTCATGGTGAGTAAATTTTTTCATGTATAGAAATTTTTTCCTTATTTTGCGTTCATTTATTTCATATTCCCGTCACCAACGCTATCGAAAATTATTATATCTCACTGTAATTATTTTTCATATGAATTCATTGAAGAGATAGCGCGATTCTTGCATGGCATGGTCCATATACTTTATAACAACCGGCCTGAGTGAGTTCCAATTTGATTATATCTGATGGGATTTCCCTGATCCCACCCCAACTGAGGATTCAGCGAACTGCGATGAGGACGATGGTGTCGAATGATAATGGTGGGCGGCGTTCCGGGGTCGACCGACGGCAGTTTACCTATGCTGCCCATATTCCCGAACGCCGAGTCGATGGAGATCGTCGCAGAGGTCGAGACCGTCGACTACCTCAAAATTTGGACGGGTCCATGTCGCCCCAAGGCGTTTCCTGAAATACCGGCCGGTTCCCTCTTCATCGTTTTCCGTCTCCCACAACATACCCATTTAGCGTCCTACGCTCCATCGCAGATACCACCTTGTTAACCATTTCCCCAAGCGATCGCTATGGCGGCCGATGTTTCGATGACCGACTTCGATTCCCATTCAATTAAACAGCAGCGGCTGGCAAGGTGGCCATGGGCCTTAGGGCTCGCGCAAAAATAACTTCACATTTTCGCATCTCAGCTTCAGCCCATCTTTGGCTGATACCTCACTCTAAAAAGCCTCGAAATAGCTTG
>JGI24023J19991_10000505_pt1 | contig 30169 bp, 26 predicted proteins | sample Cruoilmetagenom1_FD_19991 | JGI IMG/M metagenome (IMG submission 19991) | reverse complement strand
GCATATCTTTTTCGTGCACCTTCTTTGGTTGACCGCATAGCAGGAAGAAAAAACTTTGGATAATGTTTTTCAAATTCCATTTCAAGTTTTGAATCCACATTATATTCATCTTTTATCTTTTTTGTGAAATATTTGTTTACTTCTTCTTTAAGTGAAGTCCCGGCTTTATCCGGCTTTAGAAATTCATTTTCTTTTAAACATACAAAAACAGAGTCTGTGTCCCCATATATTACAATGTAACCTTTATCTCTTAAGAATGAAGCAGTGGATTTTAATATCCATTGGCCTGTTCCTGTTATAGCAGATGGAAGATCCGGATGATAAAACCTGCATCCTGCAGTACCCATTACCCCATAGAAACTGTTCATTAGAATTTTTATAGCCTGGGACAAATTTGAATTATTTTCTTTTTTAGCAAGTTCTCTCTGTTCCATCATCCCTGCAAGAAATTCCGGAAGTATATGATTGGAACTGGAAAAATTATGACCTGAAGGAGTTTGTATTATATCTGATTCTATTTGTTGTATATCTTTATCCTCCAAAGGCTCAGGAGTATTATAAAGGGTTTTGCGAAGTGCCGTATTTAAAGAAAGGGGGTCAATAAAAAATGTTCTTATTATAGTAGGATACAAACTTTTAAAGTCCAAAACTATGACATGGTGATAGAGACCGGGTGTAGATGTAAAAACATGACCTCCGGCAGCATGTCCCCCTGGAATAACATCATCTGTATCATATGCAACTTTCCCTTTTCTATGAACTGCAGGCAGCATTAGATGGTCAAATGAAGCCACAGACATATTTACTCTGTCCATTGTCATCCCTGTTATTAGACACCGGGTTTTTAACTGCTCAACTAAACCTGTTTTTTTGTAAATTTCAGTAACAAGAATACAGTCTTCAAGGTTGTATCTGGCTAAAGCAGGTTTATCATTATTAAATCGCCATATAATTTCTTTTAGTTTATCCTCTTCAGGAGAAATATCTTTACCCCTTCCCAAAACTTCCATAGCTACAGTTTCAAGTTTATAGTCATCAAACTTAAAAAATGCAGAGCGAAGTGTTTGTGGTCCATCTATTACAACCCTTCCTTCAATTTCAGCAGAAAACATTCCGTTTCGTATTTCATTGACAGTTGTATTTTTAATTCCTCTGCCCAATGCAAATGGAATATGCAAAGTGCTGCATTTATCTGCTAAAAATTTAAGATCAAATCCAATTACATGCCAGCCTATTATTATATCAGGATCCCATTCTTTTACTAATTTTAGGAAAGATATAATTAAATCCTTTTCATTTGATTTGTATTCTATTAGTGCTCCATTTATTCCTGGAACATTTGCATTTGTTTCTTCATTATTCTCCAGGTTAAGTACAAAGACTTTTTTAATATCCTCTTTGTTAAAGGTTCCATGAGCTGCAATGGAATACAGAAGTCCGTTATTTTCAAACTGTTTTATCGGTTCAGTCTCAATGTCTATAGACAGCCATTTTAATTCAGGTATAAAATTACAAGGTTTTAGTTGTGGGTTTGACCATATAGTGTTTTCCCTTTCCAGCCTTTTTTGCCCAATAATCTCAACACTTCCATTGATAAACCTTTCCATAAGATATCTGTCTGCAGGTCTTATATCCGATTCAAACATCTGGATCTGTTTATTTTGAAGAGTTCGTTTCCCTTCATAGTAAAAATTTAACGATTCAAAATAGAGAGCATCAACATCTTCGTCTGTAAAGGACTGAAGTTCTACCTGCCGTCTGTCCATTCCTGGTAGATCTGGAATTTCTGAGTTTCTTTTAACAAAAAAAAGAGGTTTATGGGAGTTAATTATAATTTGGAATGATCCAGTGGGGGTTCTTCCAAAATATTTAAGATTGCATATACCATTTCTATCATAGGCGGATCTGGTAAGAATAAACCCTTTTTCTGATTTCATAAGCAATTATAAACCAGGAGGAGGCTTATAGGAAAGAAGGTTTTCTGTAATTTAATTTATTCAGTGGATTCCTCTGAAACACTTATTTTGTTTCTTCCTTCCTCCTTAGCTTTATACAATGCATTATCAGCCATTTGCAGTAAATCATCTAAAGGAATTTTATCTCCGGAAGATTTTGAAATTCCAATACTTACAGTGCATCTTATTTTCTTATCTTGATAATTAAATATATAATTTTCCATTCCAGTTCTTAATCTTTCAGCTACTACCAGACCTTCTTCTATTTTGGTTTGAGGAAGGAAAACTGCAAACTCTTCTCCTCCCAGCCGACCAAAAATATCCTCATCTCTTAGACATTTTATTCCAAGGGCAGAGAACTCTTTTAAAACAGTATCGCCAGCGGAATGTCCATAATTGTCATTTATATCTTTAAACTTATCGAGATCAAGCATAAGAATAACCAATGGCTCTTTTGATCTTTTTATCCGAATCATTTCTTTATTAGTTAATTCTAAAAAATATCTGCGATTATTTATCAATGTTAAAGAATCTGTAGTAGCCAGCTTCTTTAGTTCAATTTCTCTATTCTCAACTTCTTTAACAAAATATTGAAAACTTTCTGAAAGATCGGAGATTTCATCATTTCTTGCGTTCATAATTACTTTTGCAGCTTCAATATCATTCTCTTTTACAGCTTTATTTAAATTAACCAGACGTAATGTTACATTGCGGTTTAATGAATATACTAAAAAAAGGGTTATTAGTATGGAGATAGTTACAAGAAAAGGAAAAATTAGAGCCATACGTCTGATCCAAAGAGAGATAGAATTTGATTTCTCTTCGGTTTCATTTAATTCAGAATTGAATATGTTAATTGTTAAAGTTTCAAAATCCTTTACAAGACTACGTGAAAGATTTGCCCGGGCTGTAGATTTTGATATCAGAGTTTGCTGTTCAATTAACAATGTAATAATGCCCATATCCCCAAGTATTTCTTCATGTAAAAGAGTTCTCAGTTTAATTTCTCTTTCCTGTAGTGATAAAGGCATATCTTTAGATAAATTTGTAAGGGACTGAAAATTATCTGAAATCAAATTACTTATATTACGAATTTTATATAATGAGTGCTCAGCTCTTGCTTGTCCTGCAAGAATTATAGTTTCCAGGGCAATAGTATTCCATTCAGAAATCAACTTAGATATCATGTTATTATTGGCTTTTTCAGTCTCATCTTTTTCAAAATGAAAGATCTTTCCAGGCAGTTTTAATAAATCGGCCTGTTTCTTATTTATTTGAGATATAATCTGAATTTTGGAAGCAACGAGTCCCTCCAGTTCCAGTAATGTTTTTTTCATTACATTGATACTATTTTTAATCTGCTGATTCCCCATCTCCTCCAACTCTATAAGATTGTTAACCTGGACCAGAAGCTTATTAATACCTGATTCACTTATTCTTAGATATGTCTCTGATTCTGATGAAGAGAGCCTTTCTACTTCGATAACAAGACTTTTTGAATAATCTGTAAACTGAGTTCCTGTAATAATTTTTGGAATGGATTCATTACTAATAGAATTAAGATCAGAGCTTGTTTTAAAAAATCCATACAAAGCAATCCCTGATATTAATATAAGAGATAGAAGTATAAAAGCAAGAACTCTAAATGCTGTAACTGCAATTTTATAACGACGATTTGTTCTTTTTAATTCCATATTTAATTATTGCACTCGATGAGAATNCTGCCTTCAATTTCAGGAGAAATCTTTTTATTGGATTCAATATATAGTCGGGTTATCTCCCACACAAGCATACTTCTTCGGGAAGTACTTATTAAATTCGACTGCTTTAGCATATTATACCCATCTCCTCCGTTATAGAGGAATTCTGATATAGCAACTGAATATATTTTATCCGGTATAATTGGTTTTCCCTTATAATTAATGGATTGTATTCTTGAGCCAGGAGGATTATCCGGACAAAAACTTACATTAATTCCTGAAACTTGCAAAAAACGGCCTTTGATATTTTCAACAAGGCTTACAGAGTTTTCCAGTGCACTTTCTAACTGGGCTCCCGTAACTGAGATCAATGTACTTTTGTTGCGAAAGGGCAGTTCTTTGAGAATATCTTTCCGGGTCAATTCTGTTCCAGCTTCGTATATTTTATTACCCCGAATACTTCCTCCATTTACCAGAGCTATATCGGAGTTGTAATAGTCACGCATGGCATCAGCTACAAGGTTTCCAAAGGCATTTTCTTCTGTTCTGACAGCAATTTTTGTTGTATTCATTGATGTTTCTGTTACACCGATAGTTATATCCATAATTTCTGATAAAATAGAATTATAGTATTCAATTTGCTCAGAAATCAGGGGATCCGGTTTATAATCTTCAAGAGATTCTATACTGGGTGAATATCTGGCTATAACATTTTTATTATTACGTTCCAGTTCAACATCTATAACAAGGGCATTTCCCTTGCTGCTTCCCTGTATGGCATATAAACCGGAATTTACTGGTACAATAGTATCAGTTGCATCATTAGCCTCAAATATCATATTAACTGTTTTATTTGCAAGTAGATCATCTGTTTCGGGAAGGGTATGCCCAGTAAGGAGGATAAGAAAATCTGTGTCATTATTTCTCAGACTTTGGGCAGTATTAATAATAGTACTTGCTGAATCCCTAACCTGGATTCTATCAGGCAGAAAACTTTCATAAACATCTTCATTTAAAATAGAGAAGATCCCAATTTTGAAACCTTCAATATCTATGCAGAGGCTTTCCTCTACTCCATCCAAATTCCCATCACTAACAGGATCATAAATATTTGCTGAAATAAATGGGAAAGCCGCTTCTGCAATTCTTAAAAGCAGTTCATCTTCCTTGTAAGTGAATTCTCTTTCATTTATTGCCATTACAGTTGGTTCCAAACTGTTGAGAATATCAATCATATGAGATCCAAAATCAAAAGAAGACATAGCACTGGGAGCCAGAGAATCTCCCCCATGAAGAAATAATACATTTTGATAAAGCTTTCTTGATTCTTTTAACAGGGTTGCGAGTTCTGGTAACCCCCCGATATCTTCTGAAGGTGTATCAATTTCAGGCATTTTTGATACATAAACTATACGGAAATTGATAGATTCAGCAAATATTTGAAAAGTTGAGAACAATAGGAGAAGAATTAATAATAAGCAAATCTTAAAGTTATTTCTTATCTTCATAAAATGAGTATATGAGTAAAGAACAGATTGTCAATATAAAAATGGAACAATTTAGTGTTGTGCTTCTATATGCCTTTTTCCTTCTTAATTTTATCCCAGGCATTTTGTATTTCNATAAATTTTACTCTGGCTACTTCCTGAAACTCTGATGGAAGACCCTTTGAGGATATTTTATCCGGATGATACTCAGAAACAAGCTTTCTATAGGATTTTTTTAATTTATCATTACTGTCAGAAGGGCTGCAGCCAAGAACTGTATATGCAGCATCTCCTGATGCCTGATAACTAAATCCTGAACCTGTATATTTTGCTTTTAAATGACTATAGATATTATCATCAAGTTTGAAGATATGAACTGCATCAATAATAAGTGTTTCCTCTTTACTGCTTATCCCATTGTCTGTATGAGCGACCTGGATCATTATGTCGATCATAAGTTCCAATATTTGTGGTTGGAATTGAAACTCTCTGTAGAACTGGTTTGCAAACTGATAGAAGGTTTCTTTGGCATATATAGCTGTTTCAAATATGCGAAAAGCACTATTTTTTGTTGCAGCATCGAGATTCAGTTTATTATCCATAAATTCTTCAATTTTACTGCGTTCTTTCTGTGAAACTATTCCATCAACAACAGCAAGTTTTGCAAGAAGAGAAAAAGCTCCTACAAAGAAAGCCATCTGATTATGCTGGCTTCGATTCATTCGGGTTCCATACCAGGATGAATATCTGTCCTGTCCCTGTGTTTCAGTAAATCTTACTCTATTTCCGGTATTGGAAAGGAATCCTCCAAATGCAGCTCCTGCAATAGGCCCCTAAGGGGCCACCCAGAAACATGCCTATTGTTCCCCCAATTAAAGTACCCATACAACCCATGCTATTACCTCATTCCTCTGTTTTGATATCACTCAGTGGAGCTAAATATACTGCTACGGATTGCATTTGACAACTATAACAACTTTTAAAGACCAGGCTTTCCAAATAAGAGAGAATACTATTTCTATAGACTAATAATTAAGCCGTAATTTATGATTATTTTCCAATTACATTAAAAGAGATATATGCCGAAAAGTAAAATAGAGCTAAGGAGAAGATAGGGTGAAAAAAATATTTATTGTACTAACCGGATTGTTGATAATAACATCCGTTATTTTTCCATTGGGCGGCAATACTATAGCAACTGGTGAGTTTGGATTTAATTTTTTTGGGTATGAAACAATATATCTTACTACAGGTGTCCTGTATCAGGTGGAAATAATAGATGGAATGGATTTTGTCGGTGGTGCAGATTTTGGAATACACACAGTACCAGGTGATTCTGGAGAAATTGAGGCCGATTTTCTTATTCCTTTGAAGGTTGGCATATACTTTCCTTTTCAGGTGGGACAGATAAAGTTTGGATTTGGTACTGGTTTAACACCATGTTTTCAGAATACACACGACGGCTCCGGAGCTGAATTCCTGATGGGACCATACATTAATGGAAGTATACGTATTAAGGTTCATACAGTTATGAGTGTCTTTCTACAAGTTCAGCAGGATCTGTTGTTTGGTAAACCTGATTGGATTTATACTGGAAGCAGGATCAATGCCGGGATTTCCTTCTGAGCTGTAACATTACAAAGATTTCCCCGGCAGTTTAACTTCCCGCGCACTATTAAAAATATAGAATACAGAAAGTATGGGATGTTTATATATCATTCTTGGCCCGGAGTAACGCATTGCTACCTGTATTTTGTTCCGCATCTCTTCTGAATAACAATGAACCGGACATTTTGAGCAGTTAGGCTTATTGATTCCATAGAGGCATTTTTCAAGTTTATTTATTGCATATATTTCTAATTTTAGGCAACTTTTACAAATAGACTGCCCTGGTTCTATCTCAGCTCTGTGATGAACCTTACAATACATTGAAATCATTGATTTAACAGTGTGGATATTAATATAATTTAAAAATTTATTCTTGAGCATTACCAATTCCCTATTAAAGTTCGATGCCCTCTCTCGCTTGTACCCCCTTTTTATAATAATGCTTTATTTCTCTCATTTCTGTTACAAGGTCTGCAAGTTCAAATAGTTCTTCCGGCATATATCTTCCTGTAAGTATAAGCTCCATTTCTGGTGGTTTTCTTTTTATAAACTCTGCGACTTCTTCTGCACTTATCAGTTTATAATATATTGCAATAGCTATTTCATCCAAAATAAGAATATCGACACTGTTTTCATTTAGAATTGTATTTACAAGATCCCATCCTTCTCTGGCTACTTCAATATCTTCCGGTTCAGGATCATTTTCTATAAAACAGTCTCTGCCAAACTGTTTAAGGGTGATAGTTTCAGAAAACTTTTTTATAGAATCCAGTTCCCCATATTTCATTCCCTTTACAAATTGTCCAATAAATATCTTTTTACCATGCCCACTGGCTCGAAGTGCCAGCCCAAAAGCAGCTGTAGTTTTACCCTTTCCATTCCCTGTATATATTTGTGTATATCCTGTCTGCATCTTATGTATGCTCCCTTGTATGACTTTATAAGCAATATCTTATATGAATATTTAATGAAAGTAAAAGGACTACCCATAAATAGAAAATTAAAGAGTTACTGCTTTGTATTAGAGAAGAAGTTTTTTTACATAGTGAATGAGACACCGCCAAAAAAGCTATGTTAAAATATTTAGCTTGACAATTTAGGGATCAATACCATAGTGTTCTATTGTAATGGATGAAAAGATTTAAATGTCAATTAAAAATATAAATACCGATCATTATAAAATAGATCCTGTTTCAGGGCTGTCTATGCTCTCTAAACCCGAATGGACAGATGTTAATTTCAGTAAAGATTACAAAATCAGTATAAGTATACTTGGTGAAAAAATACTTTTTATGACAGCCTCCGGAACAGCGGACCTTCAGGCAATTAAAAATGTTCTAACATTTACTGATGATATTATAGATGAAGTGATACAATCAGGACAAAAGTATATACTTATAAATAATATATCTGATGTCATTTTTATGACCCGAGGAGGACGGAAGCATTTAAAAAAATATCTTGAGAATAGTAAAATTATAGAGGGCTTAATTTTTTATGGTGTGTCTTCTTTATTTAAATTAAGCATCAATTTGAGTAAGTATCTAATAAAAACTAATAATTCAGTAGAAATTGCTATTGATTATGCAGATGCAGTTAGAATTGCAAAAAAAATGTTGTTAAATAGCAAAAAAGATTTATATAAGCAGGAACCCGGTTCTGTATCCGATGGATTGCCCATACAGTTAGTTAATAACACAGCTAAATTTCAGAGTCGGGATACCATTACTCATTCATCCATGCAGGATGGTTCTAATTTGAGAGAGTTCCTGTTTCAGGATAATGATTTTTCCCTAAGATATGAAATTATAAATAACAATATCATTCATGGTAATGTAGCTGGCTTCTTCAAAGAAGAGTATATTACTCCCACTATTAATTTACTGGAAGATGTATTTAAAGAGATGGAGATGGAAGGTTCGTCCTATATTTATATACTTGGATTAGGTGATATTGGAGGGTTTAATCATAAAGCACGTAAAGTTGTTTTACCGGCTATTCTTGGACAGCAGAAAGAGAAGCCAGTAAAAGTTGCTATTTTTTATGGAGTAAAGAAACTATTGAGAGCCGTGATATATATGGCATTGCCATTTATACCTTTTAGAGTTTACATTGAAAATAATTTTGATGATGCTCTTAAAGTTGCTTATGAAATTTCCACTGTTAAGAAATCTTTTTTTTATAGGTCTAAAAAGAATGAGAGCTATATTAACTCAGGTATACAGGAAAATATTCATGTAAACAGGCTCCTTAAATATATAAATGAAATTGAGTGGGAATCTGATACTATCACTGAGCGGCCAAAGATGGGTGATTTGGATCCTTTTGCAGCTGTTTTTGATGCTATTGATCTTATAAAATGGGAGATGGGTGATCTTTTAAAAGCCCGGGATACTATAGAAAAAGAACTTAGAATTGCCAAGGAGGCTGCAGAGGCAGCCAATAAAGCCAAGTCTGAGTTTTTAACAAATATGAGCCATGAACTAAGAACACCCCTTAATCATATTATTGGGTTTACTGAACTGGTTGAAGGAGGCACTGTAGGAGAATTAAATGCTACTCAAAAAGAATTTCTGGGAGATTCTCTACACAGCAGCCACCATCTCCTTTCCCTTATAAATGATATTCTCGATATATCCAAAGTTGAGGCTGGTAAGATGGAACTGGATTTAAAAGAAGTAGATATAAAATTGGTTCTGGAAAACAGTTTAATAATAATTAAAGAAAAGGCCATGAAACACAATATTCAACTAACTGAAAAAATTGAAAATTTACCCGATTTTATAATTGGGGATGAACGTAAACTTAAACAAATTTTATATAACCTTTTATCAAATGCTGTTAAGTTCACACCCGATGGAGGTAAAATTGAACTATCAGCAAAATTAATAAATAATCCTGCAAAGTTTATTGAAATTTCTGTATCAGATACTGGAATAGGAGTAAATGCAGAGGATATTGCACTGATTTTTGCACCCTTTGAACAGATAGATGGATCGATGACCCGGAAACATCAGGGTACAGGTTTGGGGCTTACTTTAACCAGGGAGCTTGTTAATCTCCATGGAGGAGAAATATCAGGTATAAGCACTGGTAAAAATAAAGGATCAGTTTTTACATTTACAATTCCAGTTGAGCAAAAGGTCATCTTGTAGATTATGGATAAAATTGAAACAAAAAAAAGTATTCTACAACTTTTTATTGAGCTTAAACTAAAATATCTAAATAGAAATGAGTTTGTATTTATGGAAATAATAAACCATGATCTTTGTAAAAGTAGTTATTATTTGGAGAATTATGAAGAATTTAGCTATCTTGAAGAAAAATATGGTGAAAAACTTAAAAAAAACCTCTATTCCCCTACATATATTAAAAAAGTTAATGATCAAATTGGATATGGCCTTTTTGCATCCTTACCTTTAAAAGCAGATGATCTAATAGGTGAATATACAGGTATTGTTCAGGAAGCCCATGACCTTGATCCTTCTGACAAAGGAACTTCTCTAAAAACAGAATATGCCTGGGACTATCCGGATGAAATACCTGGTTTACCCCCTTTGGAAATAAATGCACAATATGCCGGTGGAGTCCTTCGTTTTGTAAACCACAGTTTTCAGCCAAACTTGCGGATAGAACATACTGTTGTAAACAATGAATGGAAAATCTTTTTTGTAGCAGATGAAAATATTGAAGCAGATACAGAACTATTTGTAGATTATGGGGATGCCTACTGGGCTGTGGAATCCCGGGAAATTATTCTATAACGAATTTTCGGCAGATCCTCCAACGTAAAGACGCCCAAATTGGACGTCTCTACGTTATGTTATACTAAAAAACAATACTCTAATTTTTACCTACTGCATTCAAATCTTCAAATGCTCTTACAACCCTTGCTACTGTGCTTTCCTGACCCTTTCGGAGCCATGCTCTTGGGTCATAAAACTTTTTATTTGGAACATCCGGACCATTAGGATTTCCAAGCTGAGTTTGAAGAAAAGCTTCGTTTTCTTTGTAGTATTTTAAAATACCTTCCCAGGTAGACCACTGTGTATCAGTATCAATGTTCATTTTAACCACACCATAGCTAATTGCTTCTCTAATTTCTTCTCTGGTAGAACCGGAACCGCCATGGAAAACAAATGTTACGGGATGATCTTCACTAAGGTTATGTTTTTCTTTTACAAATTTCTGACCAGCGTCCAGGATTTTAGGGGTAAGTTTAACATTACCTGGCTTATAAACACCATGAACATTTCCAAAAGCAGCAGCTACTGTAAAATTAGGGCTTACTTTACTTAGTTCTGTGTAAACATAATCAATTTCTGATGGTTTAGAATATAAATCTTCAGGTGCCACATCGCTGTTGTCCACACCATCTTCCTCTCCACCNGTNATACCAATTTCAATTTCCAGAAGCATTTCAATCTTGTTCATTCTCTCCAGAAATTTTTTGCTTATCTCCATGTTTTCTTCCATAGGTTCTTCAGAAAGATCAAGCATGTGAGAAGAGAACAAAGGCTTTCCATTTTTCTTGTAGTACTCTTCTCCGGCATCCAGTAAGCCTTCTATCCATGGAATTAACTTTTTTGCACAATGGTCTGTATGGAGAACAACTGGAACTCCATATTTTTCAGCCATAAGATGTACATGCTGAGCACCTGAAATACATCCTGCAATTGCTCTATCCTGACCTTCAGCAGCCAGACCCTTACCTGCATTGAATTGTCCTCCACCATTGGAAAACTGAATCATTACAGGAGATTTTACTTTTGCAGCAGCTTCCAGAACAGCGTTGACAGAATCATTTCCTATAACGTTAACTGCAGGCAGCGCAAAACCCTCTTTCTTACAAATATCAAATAATGTCTTTAAATCTTTACCGTAAACAACACCTGGTTTAATCTTGTCTAATACACCCATTTTATATCCTTTGTTTTTAGAATTATTCTTAAAAAGTAATAGTTTTATCGATTAATTGCAAATGTCTTACCTTAATTTTTAGTTTTTTAGCAGATATTATGTTTTTATCTGCGGTTTTTCCACCACCCCAGGATGCATGGGCGAGCAGGTAAGGCTGCATAGTCGAGCAGCAACGGAGTTGCGACCAGACAAGCTCTCTTCCGGCCAGTCCCCTCCCTGGTGGATCAGGGTTGGTTGTATCAAATACTGATTGTTTGTAATATAGTAGAGACGCCCAATTTGGGCGTCTCTACATTGTTTTTAGGGAGCTTTATGTATTTTTTACCTGTTTTTTATACTGTTTTACAACTGTTTTTGCTTATTGCTATTGGTTTTTTTCTTAAAAGATTTGGTGGATGGGAAGATAAGTTTTTTACTTCTTTAAGCAGGTTTGTGGTTCGTATTACACTGCCCATATACCTTTTTATTAAGGTATCATCCTCAGATACCAGTGCCATTAAGCAAAGTCCGATGTTTCTACTGGCTGCTGTAATAATAATAGGTTTGGCTGCCCTTGTTTCAATTCTTACTTTCAGCTTCCTTCCTCTCAAATCTGATGAGAAAAGAGCTGGTATAGCATTTTCGACTTTTGGGAATTCCGCATACCTGCCTCTTAGTGTAATGGAGATTTTCCCTATAACTCTTCCCTTTATTTCTGATCTCTTTGGAACATCCGATCCCACTTTATATGTTGGTGTGTACATTCTTGTTTTTTCTCCATTGCTCTGGAGTGCTGGAAATTATTTAATGACAGGAAAGGGCAGGCGTCCCGGGTTGAAAGAGATTGTAACTCCGCCTTTTATAGGGGTACTTCTTGGATTTGTTGCTCTGTTGTCAGGTTTTAGTCAACTTGGAGCAGATCAGAAACTACCATTCTTTCATATAATTTCTGCTTTAAGAATGATTGCTTCCTTAACCCTTCCTCTAATACTGATAAGCCTGGGAGCAATGATAGGTAATCTTCATAAAAGTAAAGAAAAACCGGGTAAATTGATATTAATGGCTGGGGCGACATCTTTTGTCAGGTATTTAATTATGCCGGCTTTGTTTTATGGAAGTTATTTTCTGTTTTTAAAAAATTGGGATCTATCCCCGGGGCAGTTATGGGTTTTGTTTTTGGAAACACATATTCCTCCTGCATCAAATTTATCTGTAATGGCAAAAAGCAGGGGAATTAATGAGGACTTTTCTGCTTACACCCTGCTTGTTACATATGGCCTCTATATGATTATTTTCCCTTTTTATCTAATGCTGTTTCTACGCCTGCCGGGGATACTGCCCTAGGGGCAGATCGCGACTTACCCCTACGGCTTGTTTATAGAAAAAATGCTGCATGACTGGAGTCAAATACTGGTGGAACCCTGTTTAGAATCTGTCGTATTTCAGGGACAGAGGAGAAATCCTTTTTTAAAAATTGTCTAATCTCTTTTCTGCCCCAACCTTTTGGATGTATAAATTCAGAATATAGAGACAGATCACCCTCATAGAAATTATCTGTATCAAGATATTGTGCTTCTTCACTGTTTACAGGAAGATTAAATATGGCCGCATTAATAAAATCTATTAAATGTGCATGTTTTGCTACAAAATCTCTGGTTCTTAAAGCTGCTTCTCTATCCTCTTCGGGTGTCCCAAAGAGAACATAAATATATGTACCTATGCCAGCTTCTTTAAGATTTTCAAGAATTAACGGAACTTCTTCCAGATTGATTCCCTTATTCATTGCCTTAAGAACATCCCTGTCTCCAGATTCCAGCCCCATGCTCAACATTTTACATCCGGATTCAGCCAATTGTTTGCAAAACTGAGTATCTGTAAGAAGTTTTGTGAACCTGCAAAATCCATACCATGGTGCACCACCAGGATCAGTTACCAAAGCTTTAAGCATTGCCGGGCTTATTTCGCTGTCTGTTATGTGAACCAGTACTGGATTATATTTATCAACCAAATATTTTAATTCTGATGTTACTTTTGTAAAACGTTCCTGTATGTATGGATTGTCTTCATACTTTTCCGGACAAAAAGTACATTTTTTCCATGGGCATCCTACAGAAGTATTATAGGCAAGAATAAAACCAGGAGATATATATTTATTCTTAGTTGCAAAATCATAATTAGGTTCATAAAATTGATTATTTGATTTAATTCCAAATAGTTTAAGAAGAGGGATTTCTCCGGGACCGGAAATTACAATATCATCATCAGAAAATAAATTAGGGTGCTGTTTAGTACTATTCCAGGAAGTAATCAGACCTCCTCCCCATATAATTTGTATGTCAGGTCTTAGTTTCTTTATAAAACCTGCTATTGCAAATGCTGTAAGAGCCTGACTAAGAAAAGTAACTGAAAAACCAATATATTTAATACTATTTCCATCGGAATCCATTTCTTCCATTACCTGAGGTATTTTATTACTGAACCATGTATAGAAAGGATTCTCTTTAAAGTGATCTGCAGAGTATTGTAAATCCATACTTTTAAGAGCTGAAAGGTTTCTGTCATCATAATTCGCCAGAGTAATTTCATGTCCTTTGTTTAGATTACTTTTTTCAAGCAGCCGGGTCAGTCTTTTTATGTGAGATTTATAAGAATCAAAATTAATATAACCCTTAGTTGCTGCTAAAACAGCCAGGGAATGTTCTTTTCCTTTTACAGCTCTTTTAGTCCATGTATCAGTATCCGGAACTTCTGAATTAATTAGGTGCATCAGACCTTCAAAATTACCATCCAGTATTTTATGGGGAATATCATAAGCTTTCAGGGCTCCACTAAGTCTTGCCAGGGCAGGGTAGGCTTCGCAAATTCTGGATGCAGGAGGAGATATTAACAGCATGTAAAAATTCTATATTTAAATATTATTTTCAATAAAAACTCCTTGATTCAGCATTATTATACATAATTTCTTGAATATTTCGAGTAGCTGTTTTATATTAGATAAACAGTATTGATTATTAAAAAGGAGTGATTATGACAATTGGAAAAAAAATGAACGATGCTCTTAATGGGCAGATAAATGAAGAAATTTTTTCTGCATATCTATATTTTGCGATGGCTGCAGATTTTGAGGCCAAAGATTGGCCTGGTGTTGCAAGCTGGATGAAAATTCAGGCCCAGGAAGAGATGGGGCATGCTTTAAAAATATACAACTGGATAAATGAAAGAGGTGGAAAAGCTGTCTTTGCAGCTATAGAAAAGCCTCAGGAATCATGGGAAACAGCCCTTGAATTATTTGAGGGTGCTCTTGAACATGAACAGCATATTACTTCATGTTTTTATAATCTGGTTAAAATTGCCAGAGATGAAGGTGATATTTCTGCAGAGATTTTTCTTCAATGGTTTGTAACAGAACAGGTGGAAGAGGAAGCAAATGCCAGTGAAATTGTTGGGAAAATTAAAAAAGTAAAGGATTCTCAAAATGGTATGTATATGCTTGATAAAGAACTTAGTGTAAGATCTGCTGCACCAGTACAGTCGGAATCTCAAAGTTAGTAGAATCTATTTTTTTTATATAAAAAAATCCCTACTGGTTTCTGCCAGTAGGGATTTTATTTTCTCAAGCTAAATTAATTATTTTTCCAATGGCTTATGACAGAACCACCAGTCATACCCTTCGTATTTATCTAATCTTTCTGCTGCATCTTTTACGTTGGATGCTGGTGGAACAATAACTCTGTCACCAATTAGCTCATTTTCAGGCCAGCCAGCTGCCATTGCACCCTGTTTATCAGAGATCTGAAGAGCTTTTACTACTCTTAAAACCTCATCCATATTTCTACCAACTTCCTGTGGGTAGTATAGAACCAGTCTTACTTTCCCTTCCGGATCACCAATAAAGACTGCTCTTACAGTGTTTGTTCCCTTTCCAGGATGGAGCATCCCAAGTTTCATAGCTACCGAATCGTTTGCTGCAATTATTGGGAACTTAATTTCAATATCCAATTTTTCTTTTATCCAGTCTACCCACTTAATGTGTGAGAAAACCTGATCAATTGACATTCCAATCAGTTCACATCCCAATTCCTTAAATTGATCATATCTGTTTTGAAATGCTACAAATTCTGTAGTACAAACAGGTGTAAAATCAGCTGGATGGCTGAATAGAACAAACCATTTTCCTTTGTAATCTCCAGGTATATTCATTGGTCCATGTGTTGTCTGTACGTTTAATTCCGGGAATGAGTCTCCCAGAAGGGGCATGTTAAATTCTTTTTCTTCCATAATGTTCTCCTTATTAGTAATTATTATTATATATATAAAAGTATATATAAATAATAATAATGTCAATAGTAATCATTACTATTAACTAAAATTTTAGATACTACTACACCAAATCTATATATATTTTACTCCCGTTAAACTAATAAGTACAGAAAAATTAAATTTCAATAGGAAATGAGATATAGCGTAAAAAGCTTAATTGAACAATCATATTTGTTGGTGTAGTATTCCTTAAGTTAATCTCCAAAAGGACGGCAGAATATGAGACCAACCAGGGCAATAATTCATACTGATAATTTTAGACACAATATAAAACTTGTTAGAAATCAGGTTGGCAGAGAAAAACTGGTTTGTGCTGCAATTAAGGCTGATGCATACGGTCATGGAGCCAATGAGCTGTGCAGTGTCGCAATAGAAGAGGGTGTGAGCCATTTTGCAATTGCTACAGTAGGTGAGGGGGTTTCTCTCAGGAAAAGTAATTTAACAATTCAAATAATACTTCTTACTCTGACAACTCCCGATGAGTTCCCGGAAATTGTGAGTAACGGTATTCAGCCCTTCGTGGCAGATAGAGCTTATATAAAGGGTTTAAATCGTGAAGCAAAAAAACAGGGTAGGATTCTGGATGTTCATCTTCATGTAGATTCAGGAATGGGTCGGATTGGGTGTAAACCGGAAGATGCTTTAGAGCTGGCTAAACTGATTGATTCTCTGGATACTGTGAATCTTAAAGGGGTCTCTACTCACTTTGCCTGTGCTGATGAACCTTCGAAATCTATGACTAATGATCAAATAGCAAAATTTAAAAAAGCAGTAGAGAGTATTAAAGGTGCAGGTATAAATCCTGGAATAGTTCATGCTTCCAATTCTGCAGCAATTGTAGATTTTTCTGATAGCTGGTTGGATATGGTAAGACCTGGAATTATTCTGTATGGGTATTATCCAGGGTCTGATCAGGAAAGAACTTTGGCAGTAAAACCTGTAATGGAGTTTCGTACAGAAGTTGTATTTATTAAAAAAGTTCCGGCTGGTCAGCCCTTATCCTACGGTGCAACTTATGTAACAGACAGGGCAACTTACATAGCAACTCTTCCAGTGGGATATGGTGATGGATATAACAGGCTACTGTCTTCTAAAGGTATAATTTTAATTAATGGGAAAAAATACAAAGTAGCTGGAAGGGTCTGTATGGATCAGTTGCTTATTGATCTTGGCCCTGAAACTGATGTGGATCTTTATGATGAGGCAATTCTATTTGGAGAAGGACCAGGTACTCAAACTGCGGAGGATCTGGCAGGTATGCTGGATACAATTTCTTATGAAATTACGTGTAATGTGAACAAGAGGGTACCGCGGGTTTATTTACCGTAATACATACTTTTTGAATAAAAGACATTTTGTTATAGAGACGTAGCGTGCTATACAGTACGCTACGTCTCTACATTGTGTTTGAGGAACAGATATTGATCAAAAGAAATTCATTATTGTTATTAATTAAAACATACTCCGGTCTTTCATCTGCAATATACGTATTGTTTATTGCAAGAATTATTAATAGGATGGGGGATTTTGTTCATCTTTTTATGACCCTCTATTTAACAAGAATAATTGGGTTTGATGTAAAAACTGTTGGTTTGTTTGTTATGATAACTGCAGCTTCGGGAATACTTGGATCTGTAATAGGTGGAAAGTTAAGTGATCATATTGGAAGAAAAACTGTTATGGTAGGCTCCCAGTTTTCTTCGGCAGCTGTTTTAGCTGTTTGCGGATTTCTTCCTTCGACTATGGTTATTCCTGTTATGCTTATTATTGCAAACTTTTTTACAGGTGCAGTAAGGCCTGCATCCCGATCTATGCTTACAGATTTAACTAAAAACGAGGAGCGCCAGAAGGCTTTTTCACTTCTCTATCTTGGTACAAATTTTGGTGTTGCCATTGGTCCTATGATTGCAGGTTTCCTTTTTTTAAACCACTTACCCTGGATATTCTGGGGGGATGCAATAACTACTATTTTTGCTTTTACACTTGTTTTAATTTACGTTCCGGAAAGTAATCCTGATGAAAAGGAAATTAAAGAGAATAAAAATAGTGATTTGGAAAAGGCAGTTGAAGGATCAGCTGTTAGAGCTTTTCTAAGTCGTCCTGTTCTGGTCTTTTTCTCAATATTTACTGTTATGGCAAATTTTATATATGCCCAGATGACTTTTTCACTTCCTTTGCATTTAAATGAAATCTTTGATGATAAAGGGGCGAAAATATTTGGATATTTAATGTCTTTTAATGCAGTTATTGTTCTTATTTTTACAGCCCTTGTTCTAAGTTTCACAAAACGAGTTAAAGCAGTCTATAATATGGCTTTTGCAGCACTGCTTTTTGCAGTGGGGTTTGGAGCTTTATCTGTGATAAGTTCTATTCAGGGTTTTTTAATAACTACTTTTATCTGGACAATTGGTGAAATTCTGATGGTTACAAATGGCAGTGTATATATAGCCAATCATACCCCTATAAATCTTAGAGGTAGATTTAATGCAATAACTGGTCTTGTGTTTGGTCTTGGTTATATTGCAGGTCCATTTATTTCGGGACTTATTCTTTCCTCCGGTTCCATTTCCAGGTTGTGGGTATTTATACTTTTCTTTTCTATATTAACAGCGTTCCTTTTTTTTGGTCTGGGTAAATATGAGCTACATAAAAAAAAGTGATTTACCATTAATTCTATCCACGTAATAAAAGTAAGGGCTTTTTAAGTTTGTGTTTAAGTATATCTGATACACTTCCCAGTATAAAGTCTCTAAAACCTTTATGACCATGAGTTGCCATAGCAACCAAATCCCAGATTGGTTCACCTGCTTTTTGAAGTATAAGTTCATCAGGTTCTCCAAGGGCACTGGAAGAATCAACTTCTATGTTCTCTTTCTTAAACTCCTTAGTAAATTTTGCAAAGTATTCAGTTTGCTGTTCCATCATTATTCTTTCCTGATCCAGAGTATGAGCATGAATAACATTGAAAAGATGTACCCGTGACCCATGCACCCCGGCAAGAATCTTTATGTGATCAACAATTGTCTGGTCGACTCGTGAGCAGTCTATTAACAGTAAAATATTCTTATACATTACGATCTCCTTCTATTAAAATAAGGTAGTGTACAAAAGAAAAAGATTCAAAGCAATTATAATGGCAGAAACAATTATTGCCAGCATAAACTCGGTGTTTCTACTCTGTAAATCTCCCATAATTTTTTTTCTTCGTGTTAAAATAAGTAATGGAATAAGTGTAAATGGAAGCTGAATACTCAGTATTACCTGGCTTAGAATTAAAATTTTAAAAGTATCCAGTTTAAGTAAAATAATTACAAAAGAAGGAATTGCTGTAATAAAAGTAGAAAGCTTATAGAGTAGTGTTTTTGGATCTTCTGGTTTTCCCAGAAAAGCTGTTATAACATTAACCTCCGCCATTGATGATGTTACCGAAGATGAAATACCTGCAGCTAGCAGTGCCAGTCCAAAGAGGAATGTTGCGAAGTTTCCGGCAAGTGGACGAAGTGTTTCTGAGGCTTGTCTAAGACTGTCGACATGAACACCATTTTTAAAAAAGACAGCAGCGGCAACTATAATCATTGCAGAGTTTATTACCCATCCAAGTCCCATTGCTGAAATTGTATCTATTTTACTATATCTAAGTAACTTTTTCTTATCTTCAATAGTTTTTCCCCATTTCCTGCTTTGTATAACATTTGAATGAAGAAAAATATTATGTGGCATAACCACTGCGCCAAGCATTCCTATAGCAATATATATATTTGCTTTTGAAATATTAGGGACTACCAGTGCTGGTGCAACTGCCTTCCAATCGGGATCCACAATAAACAGTTCAATGATAAATGAGATTGATATAATACCGAGAAAAGCCAGAATAATTTTTTCCAAACTATGGTATCGCTGGGAAACAATAAAAAATACTTCAAGAATAACGGTCAACAAAGCTCCTAGCCAAAGAGGCAGGCCGAATAACAGATAAAAACCGATAGCTCCGCCCAGCAGTTCTGCAACATCTGTAGCGGCACAGGCAGCAACTATTGTTATACCAATTAAACCTGAAACAGGTTTAGAAAAATTTTCACGTATATTTACACCCAGGGATTTACCTGTTCCTATTCCAAGACGGGCACTCATATTTTGTATAAGTATTAGCATTAATGTACTTAAGGTAATTACCCAGAGTAAATCAAACCGGAAATCAGCCCCCCCTGCAATATTGGTTGCCCAGTTCCCAGGGTCAATAAATCCTATTGTTATTAGAAAACCTGGTCCAAGAAATCTAAGTAACAGTTTTCCTAATGTCTTTTTCCCTTTTTTATTCTGCATTTAGGCAGTATAACTTACAGGTTCTATATAGTCAAATATGAATGGTTACTTTCAGGTATTATGTCTTTTCTAAGTGTAGTTCTTGAGAATATACTATCATAGTAGGGACGCTTAATTTGGGCGTCTCTATGGGAGGATTTATGAAAGAAATAATTGATTTAACACACTCTATATTTGAGGGGATGCCTGTATATCCAGGGACAGAACCACCAGTTCTAAAAACAGAATGTACTATTGAGGATATAGGTTTTCTGGAAAAAAAGATTACTTTATTTTCACATACCGGAACTCATATGGATGCACCGGCACATTTAATAAAAGATGCAAAAACTTTGGATAANCTTCCCATTGATCAATTTTACGGGAAAGCCTTGTTATTGGATNTTACAAGAATTGAGGGGAGTATTATAAAACTTGATGATTTGGAACCTTATAAAGTAGATATTGAAAAAGTAGATTTTGTGTTATTATATACTGGATGGAGCAGTTACTGGGGTAGTGAAAAGTATTTTAAAGATTATCCTGCTTTATCCTATGATGCTGCAAAGTTCCTCGGAAAATTTTCTTTAAAAGGAATTGGGTTGGATACAATTTCTGCTGATAAAATTGATACAGTTAAGTATGAGGTTCACAATTCTTTTTTGCAAAACAATACTGTTATTATAGAAAATTTAACAAATCTAAATTTACTATCTGGTAAGCAATTTATATTTTCCTGTTTTCCAATGAGTTTTGAAAATGCAGATGGTTCGCCGGTTCGTGCAGTTGGGATTGTGAATTAATTGTATACAAACGTTAAGGATAGTAAGGGCGCGCAGCGGTCGTATTTTGTTGTAGGGGCGCCCCTGCGTGGGCGTCCATATGACAAAACACGACGGAACCCCTGGATAGCCTGACCCATCTGTAGGGAACGGTTTTAAACCGTTCCCTACAGATGGGAAACGTCCAAAAATTAAACACGCATTATTATTTATTTAAGCATGGACACCCACAAAGGGGTGACCCTACTTAAATTCTGCCATTATCTCGCTGGTGGTTTTACTTACTTTTGCTATATTAAATACCTTTGTAAGGCGCTCATCCAGACTTGATTTTTCTTCTTTATAGAAAACTCCTGTGTACATGTGTTCATCNGANTANGCATATTTAAATGCAGACATTTTATCGGATGTATCGTGATCTTCCGGTAAGGGTTTGACCATATCTTTCAGTTTAGCATAGGGTAGAACACTATATGTAACACAAGGAGACATAATATAAACCATAGAGAAGCCTTTATGTTCTATGGCCTCTTTTAGAATTGAATGCATCGATTTCATATCTGCGCTGGTAGTTCGGGCAATATAGCTAATATTGTATGACAGAAACATTGCAATTGGATTAAGAGCCTCTTCGTATACACCATAAGGTGCTGTTTTTGTATTATATTCCAAAGGTGTTGTAGGAGAACTTTGACCTTTTGTCATACCATATACATTATTATCCAGAATTATATATGTAAGGTCCACATTCTTTCTTGCAGCGTGGGCTATATGTCCACCTCCAATACTTAATCCGTCGCCATCACCTCCAATTGTTACAACATGAAGATCCGGTCTTACTGTTTTTAGGCCTGTAGCTGTTGGAAGTGCTCTTCCATGGGTTCCATGTAGTGAGTAGGAATTAAAATAGTGGGAAAATCTGCCTGAGCATCCAATCCCTGATACTATTGCAATATCTTCCGGTTTGAAATCCAGTGACTTAAATGTTTTATCCAGGGCAGCCAGTACTCCATAGTCTCCGCATCCCGGGCACCAAACAGGTTTAATTGTTTTACTTTTATATGTATTAACTGCTTGTGATATTGTCTTCATCTGCAATCCTCGCTACTTTCATTATGGCGTTATAAATCTCATCTGATGTAAAAGGCATTCCCTCACATTTGTGTACTTCGATTGGTTTTATTCCGAATTTAGCTTTTATAAAATGGGCAAACTGTCCTGTTAAATTTTCCTCNACAATNATTAAATGTTTTANNCTGTGGAGGAACTTTGAAATTTGACGTTCAGGCAGAGGTGAAATTGTATGGGGATGGATATGCCTGATTTTTACACCTTCCAGTTCTGCAAGATATCTGGCTTCACGAATAGCTCCTTCTGTTGAGCCCCAGCCCATTATACCAATTCGAACATTTGGATCACCATATGTTTCCATTGGGTTTTTTTCAAATGCTTTTGATACTTCATCCAGTTTTCTAAAACGTTTTTTGCTCATTTTTAGATGATTATCAGGACCCTGATTTGTTTTACCATATTCGTCATGTTCAAGTCCTGTTGCAAGGTATTGCCCTCCTGGTGTTCCAGGTCTGGCTATAGGGGAAATACCGGTTTTAGTATCTTTATAACGCTGATAATCCTTTAGTTCATCTTCTGTTGGTATCTGCCTTTGGACCAGATCTATGTGTTCTGCATTTGGAATTTTGACTTTTGCTTTCCTGTTATATTTATCAACCATAAAGATTTTTGCAAAATCCGGCATTTTAACTGTGGCTTTTCTATAACCTATAGATTGATCTGTAAGGAGTATTACAGGCATCTGATACTTTTCTGCAAGATTAAATGCTCTTATGGTTTGATAAAAAGTATCCTCAACATTTGTTGGTGCCAGTATTATTCGGGGAGATTCTCCTGCTGCTCCGTATACAGCAAATTTAACATCACCCTGCTCTGTTTTTGTGGGTAGACCTGTACTTGGTCCTCCTCTTTGTACATCAACTATAACAATAGGAAGTTCCAGCATTGATGCAAGGCTCATTTGTTCTGCCATTAATTGAAGCCCCGGCCCGGATGTTGGGGTTATTACTTTTTCTCCTCCAAATGAAGCCCCTATGATTGCAGATATTGCAGCAATCTCATCTTCCATTTGTATTGTCCTCCCACCTACGAGGGGAAGATACTTTGAAAGGGTTTCGAATATTGATGTGGCAGGGGTTAGAGGGTAGCCCGCAGAAAATCTGCATCCTGCAGCTATTGCTCCCAGAGCTACTGCCTGGTTACCAGAAATAAACATATAGTCTTCTGCAGCAGGTTCACTTTTTGAGAGATCCATAACTGTAGTGACACCCATTTCTGCAGCTGCATCTGCTCCTGCTTTTAGAGCCTTTATATTACCAGCTACAACCTTTTCCCCTTTAGACCCATAACGATCATCAATAAGTTTTTCCAGACCTGAATGTTCAAGTCCGTAGATATGGCTGAGGATTCCAAGTACAACAACATTTTTACCTAATGGCCTTCCAATAGTATCTACAGATATTTTTGAAAAGGGAATTGGATACTTGATAAAGTTTTTAGATTCATCTATTTCTATAAATTCAGGATCATAGATAAGTATTCCACCCTCTTTTAAGTATGAGATTGATTTATCGTATGCTTCCTGATTAAAAGCAACCAGACAGTCGACAAAAGAACCCATAGAGTAGATAGTTATATCTTTTATACGTATCTGGGTCATAGCATACCCACCCTTCATTTCTGTTGGATAGGTAATAAATGTAAATACATGATAGCTGGTTCTGGCCACAGCTTTGGCGAAAAGTTCGCCGCAGCTCATAACACCTTCACCACCTTCTCCTGCAACTCTTATTATAAAGTCAATTTTGGATTTTAATTTAGGTTTACTAATTTTTCCCATAAAAACTTCCTTATATATTAATTGGGGATATTCCCTCTATTTACCTGGTTGACATATTTCTGTTAAAATTCTGCCGCTTGATTTTGGATGCAAAAAGGCAATTTTTGTACCATGTGCGCCTTCTCTTGCAACTTTATCCAGCATTTGAATCTCTGAATCTTCCATGTGTTTTATTTCACTGATAATACCATCGGTTTCATAGGCAATATGATGAATCCCATCACCTTTTTTTTCAAGAAATTTTGCTATTGGGCTTTCAGGGGAAGTTGGTTCCAGTAATTCTATTTTTACTTCACCTACTTCAAACATCGCAACCTTTACTTTCTGATCCGGGACTTCTTCAGACCCAAGGTCTCTAAATCCCAGAACATCTCTGTAAAATGGGATTTGTGCTTCCAGGGATGCTACGGCAATACCTATATGGTTTATTTTTTTGATCATTACAGAACATTCTCCTTTTTTAGTTCCATCATTTTCTCTTTAACAAAATTGTAAGGTCTAATTTCTCTGTTGTAAACTCTTTCTATCCAGAAACTAATATTTTCTTTCATATTGAGTCTTGTATATAGAATTTCTTTAAGTTTTGATGCAAAAATATGTTCTATTTCTTTTTGTATTCGAATTTTTCTTCGATTAGCCATTAACCCTGAATTTTTAAATAAATTTAAACGCTCAAAAATTGAAGTATACAGTTCTTCGGTTCCAGTGTTATTTTTTGCAGATGCCAGTTTTATTGGCGGTATTAAAGTTTCAGCCTGTTCCGATCCCAGCATAAGCATATATTCAATTTCAGATTTTAGTCGATCGGCTCCATCTATATCACTTTTATTAACCAGAAAAAGATCAGCTATTTCCATTATACCCGCTTTCATTGCCTGGATTTCATCACCCATACCCGGGACAAGAGTTAGTAGTATTAGATCAGCCATCTCTATAACTTCAACCTCAGTCTGTCCCACACCTATTGTTTCAATAATAATTGTATCAAACCCTGCAGCATCAAAAACCTTTATTGCCCCTGAAGTCCCTGTTGATATTCCTCCAAGATGCCCTCTTGAGGCCATTGATCTTATAAAAACTCCTCTGTCTGTTGCATGGGTCTGCATACGCAGTCTGTCTCCAAGGATAGCACCTCCCGAAAAAGGTGAGCTGGGATCTACTGCAATTACTGCAATTTTTTTATTTCTATTTCTTTCAAATTGAATAATACGATCTACAATTGTGCTTTTACCGGCACCGGGAGGGCCGGTAACACCTATAATAAATGCGTTACCTGTAAAAGGATGAATATTATCTATTAATTCCTCTTTTTCTTTAGTCTCATTTTCTATGAGTGAGATAGCCTTTGCAATGGCTCTTGTATTACCACTGCGAATTTTTTCTACTAAATCCATATATAATATTTAAGCTGCAGTGGAACCGGTTTTAGATTTAATAAAGCTGATAACATCACTTATAGGAGCACCAGGTCTGAATATGGCCTGAACACCCTTTTTTTCCAAAAAACCAAGATCCTCTTCTGGAATAACTCCGCCTCCAAATACAACAATTTCACCGGCTTCCTGTTCTTTAAGGAGGTTAACTACTCTTGGGAATAGTTCATTATGAGCGCCGGACAATAGGCTTAGTCCTACAAAATCCACATCTTCCTGGATTGCTGTAGCAACAATGGATTCCGGGGTTTGCCTGATTCCTGTGTAGATTACTTCGTAACCTGCATCTTTTAAGGCTCTGGCTATGTATTTTGCACCTCTGTCGTGGCCGTCAAGACCGGGTTTTGCTATTACGATTCTAATTTTTTTATCCATATTGGATTCCTCCTGTTTTTGCACATAACATGGGCGCGATAAATCAGGCCCCAACGATTACAATACGATTGATTCGCGGTATTCGCCGAATTTTTCTCTTAGAACGTTTGATATTTCGCCCAAAGTTGCGTATTCCCTTACAGAATCAATTATTAATGGCATAAGGTTTACATCTTCTTTTGCGGCGCCTTCAGAAAGAGCTGCAAGGCATTCAGCTACTTTTTCATTGTTTCTTCCTGATCTTACTTTTTTAAGGTTTGCTTCCTGAACTTTCTGAAGTTCCGGATTAACCTTTAAAAGTCCGCTTGGTGCTGGTTCTTCTATTGTAAACTTGTTTACTCCAACTACTACTCTATCTCCTGCTTCAACAGATTTCTGATATTTATATGCAGAATCCTGAATTTCTTTCTGGACATAACCTTTTTCGATTGCCTTAACCATTCCTCCCATATCTTCTATTTTGTTTATATAGTTCAAGGCGTCCTCTTCTATCTTATCTGTTAACTGTTCAATATAGTAAGAGCCTGCCAGGGGATCTACTATATTTGCTACACCTGATTCATGAGCAACAATCTGCTGTGTCCGTAGTGCTACTCTTACAGAATCTTCAGTTGGAAGTGCCAGGGCTTCATCTCTTGAATTTGTATGGAGGCTTTGAGTTCCCCCCATAACAGCAGCCAGGGTCTGGATTGCAACTCGAACAATATTATTGTCAGGCTGCTGAGCGGTTAAGGTTGAGCCTGCTGTTTGGGTATGAAATCTCATCATCATAGATTTTTCTTTTTTTGCAGAGAATTTTTCTTTCATTATCTTTGCCCATATTCTTCTGGCGGCTCTGTACTTTGCTACTTCTTCCAGAAGATCGTTATGAGCGTTAAAAAAGAAGGAGAGTCTTCCTGCAAACTGGTCTACATCGAGACCGACTCCTATAGCATTTCTAACATATTCAATACCGTCAGCAATAGTAAAAGCAATTTCCTGAACAGCTGTGGATCCGGCTTCCCTGATGTGATATCCGGAGATGCTTATTGTGTTCCATTTTGGAACTTCTGCAGAGCAGTATTCAAAAATATTATTTATTAATCTCATTGAAGGAGCTGGCGGGAAAATATATGTTCCACGGGCAATGTACTCCTTTAAGATATCATTTTGTATTGTGCCTCTGATTTGTTCCTTTGTTACACCCTGCTTTTCTGCAACAATAATATACATAGCAAGAAGTACTGCTGCAGGAGCATTTATTGTCATAGAAGTAGAAACCTTATCCAGAGGTATTCCATTAAATAGGGTTTCCATATCTTTTAAGCTGTCAATGGCAACTCCAACCTTACCTACTTCTCCTGCACTTATTGGATCATCAGAGTCGTATCCTATCTGGGTTGGAAGATCAAAGGCAATAGATAAACCTGTCTGACCCTGCTGGAGAAGATACTTGTACCTGCTGTTTGATTCCTCTGCAGTTCCGAAACCTGCGTACTGGCGCATAGTCCAGAATTTTCCCCTGTACATAGTGGGTTGAACACCTCTTGTATAAGGGTATTCTCCGGGGAACCCCAATTTTTCTTCGTAAGAAAAATTATTATCCGGTATGTGTAGATTATCTACTTCTGTATCTGATCCTGTAACAAGATTCTTTCGGGCTGGGAATCTGCTTGTAACTTTATTAAGAGTAGTTTCTTCCCATATATTTTTCTTTTTTTTAAGGTTATTATTATCCGGCACCTTGGTACCTCCTGTAGTTTTAATACTGTATATCTATGAGTATAAGGGAAGATTTTTAAATGTCCACATTTTTTTATGTTTACTTGCAGATTAATTATTATTTGATTAGGATTGAGGTATGGTAATTGGTTTTTTATTGGCATTGTCTGTACTCTTTCATCTTCTCAGTGTTCTTGTCGCTATTTATCTGATCCGGATAACAAACGGAAGACGTGGCTGGGTTCTCATGTCCATGGGGATGATCGTTGTATCTATCAGACGGATAATGATGGTTTTAAACCGGTTTATTCAGAGTCCCTTTCTTTCCTCCCCATATCTGACACCTGTTGCAGCATTGTTCTTATCGCTATTTATTTTTCTGGGTTTGCTGATGATAATACCGATTCTTAGATCTATAAAGAGCTCAGAATTAAGATATCGATCTATTTTTGATACATCAGGTGTTTCTTTATGGGAAGAGGATCTTTGTGAGCTTTACAAGGGATTTGAAAATGTTAAAAATAAAGGGATTACAGATTTTAGAACGTATCTGAATATTCATCCTGAATTTGTTGATAAAGCTATAAAATCTATCATGATTCTTGATGTAAACCAGGCAACCCTGGATCTTTTTAAATATAATAATAAAAAAATTCTAATATCTTCTTTAGGAAGTACTTTTTCAGAGAAATCCAGGGAAGTCTTTATAGAATATCTAATCTCTATCTACAATGGGGAAAATGTATTTGAATCAGAAACAGAATATTTAGATGCTGAAGGGAATAAATTTAATGCAGTTTTAAAGATTATAAGTCCCAAAGATAAAAATCAGGGTAAGCATTCTATAGTTAGCATTACAGATATTACTGCAAGATACAGAACTGAAAAAAAGCTTTTAACTGTGCTGGATGAAAAAAATACTCTTCTTAAAGAACTCTATCACAGAACAAAAAATAATATGCAGGTAATAATTGCAATGCTTAATCTGCGTTCTTATAGTATAGATAGTGAAATTGTTTCTACAGCTTTTAATGATATGATAAGGCGTATAGAATCTATGTCTTTAGTCCATGAAAAGTTATATAAATCTGAAAATTTATCTGTTATAAAACTGGATGATTATATAGATGAACTTATCTCTTTGCTTATAAGTACAGACTCTATGTGGGATCCTAAAATTCAGATAATCCTTGATCTTGATTCTATTTTGGTAGATATTGATAGAGCAATTCCCTGTGGGCTTATTATTAATGAGCTTTTATCTAATATTTATAAGCATGCTTTTAAAGGTATGGATAGTGGTGAGATTAAAATTAGTCTCCATAATCTGGAAGCAGATAAAGTTGAAATTATAGTAGCAGATGATGGAGTGGGTTTGCCTTCAGTGTTTGACATTAAAAAATGTGAGACCCTTGGTCTTCAAACAGTAATTGCTTTAGGAGAAGATCAGCTTCATGGAAGTGTTGATATTACATCTCTTCCTGGTGAAAAGGGCTCTAAATGGCGCTTGGTTTTTACAAATACACACGGGGAATCAAGGATCTAAAAATGGATAAATCTAGTAAAATACTTCTAATTGAAGACGAAGTAATTACTGCTATGTCTTTAATCATGGACTTGAAAAAACACGGATACAAGGATTCAAAATTTGTATCAACAGGTCGCAAAGCTGTGCTAAGTGCAGCTGACTCTATGCCGAATATAATTATTGCAGATGTATCTTTGTCAGGAGGGGAGAGTGGTATTGATGTAGCTTCTGAGATTAGCGGATCTACAGGTATTCCAATTATAATAACTTCAGGTTATGAAGTTGAGGAATTAAGCTTAAGAATGAATATCCTGAATAATGCTCATTTTATTCGAAAACCCGTTAATATCTCTTCACTTATTAAAATTATAGAAAGCTTGTAATAATATTTAATTGGAAAAAACAGCCTGGAGCTCTTCCTTTGAAAAATTATAATTACTCCCGCAGTTGTGACATGTAGTCACAAGGGGGAAAGGTCCATTTTTCAGGATTTCATCCTTGTCAGATTTTTTCATAGATGCAACAAAAGATGTGAACCTTTCTTTTGAACATTCACAATTGAAGAAAACTGATTTTTTCCCAATAATTTCAGGGGAAAAATCCTTAAATGATTCATCTATAAGTTTATCTGTGGATCCTCCTGTTGCAAAGTATTTTCCTAAAGACGGCATTGTNTTTATAGATTCTTCCAACGACTCCAGGGCTTTATCATCTGCCCCTGGTAATACCTGCAGGAAAAGTCCTCCTGCTCCCATTGCTTTTCCTTCCTGATCAAAATAAACACTAAGTATAAAAGCTGTTTTTATCTGTTCCGATTCCAAAAAGTAATTTGCCAGATCTTTTGCTATTCGACCATGCTGCAGCATGACTTGTCCTGTAAAAGGTTGTTTTGATGATTCCAGATGTTTTGTTACACTCAGGAAACCAGGACCAAAAAAAGGTGACAGGTCGAAACTTTCTACAGGTTTTGTAATAGGGATAGGATTTACAAAGAGATACCCCCTAACTCTGCCATCAGCATTTGCTTCTACAGAAAGTCCCTTTATTGGGCCGCCGCATTCTATTGCAAATGATATTCTGTCATTACCTTTAACCATAGATGTCATAAGGCCTGCGCCTATGTAGGCCTGTCCCAAAGCAAGGGTTTCAAGTATTCCAAGATTATGGT